>Ga0209599_10000092_pt1 | contig 65551 bp, 64 predicted proteins | sample Shrwel_input2_FT_FD_187534 | JGI IMG/M metagenome (GOLD analysis project Ga0209599, IMG submission 187534) | Subsurface microbial communities from deep shales in Ohio, USA - Utica-3 well 1 S input2 FT (SPAdes) (version 2) ...
GATATGTAACTGTCCCGACTGTAGCAGTTGGTGCAGTGGTGAAATTCACTTGATCAAACGTAAATTTATTAGGGTTTTGCGGTCGGTTTGATTCAATTGTTCTTCGTTCTTCCAATGAAGCATTTAAATAATTTAAACCTGTTGAGACCCAAATTGTGCCGTTCCAGCGATAAATATCCCCATTGTCCAACATTGCGTTTTGATTCACTGGCTTATCAGTGATTAGGTCGAGTGCTGCTTTATTTGCTGCGCCAATCATATTGCCTGCATTCGCTACCGCAGCATCTACAGTAGGCTGTATCCCTGCTATGGCTGTTGATACATCTGTTTGCGCCTGAGAAACGGTATTATCAATTACTGTTTGATTTGTTGAGACAAAAGTATCAAACGCATTTTGTGACTGTTCTATAAAATCATTTACATCTGGGTATCTAACATTGACAAATTCAACTAGAAATTCATTAAATTCTTGTTGGTTGTACTCAGTACCTAAAACATTAGTTTGAACGATATCCGCCAATACAGTTGTTATTGCTTCTGGATTATTGATTGAGAGGACGGATTCAACATAATCTTTAATGAACTGCTCGAGCTCAATATCTTTAATTTGTCGATTTTCAGTTTCTTGTGTCAGGCGTGTAGACCATTCTTGAAGAATTGCGGTCAATTTATCTAAAGCTCTTTCAATAGCATCAGGATAAAAATTATCGTAGTTTGTGATATCTAATAACTGATCGGTCGGCGTATCTCCCACAACATAAAAAAACGATAAAATCGAAGGCGGTGTTAAAAAATCAACATGCCCACCTAAATTGTCTTCGTTGATAGTTACGGTATAAAGTGCGGTATCTACTGTCTCAAACCCAGTGCTATTTTTTAAACGAATAGAAATACCATTTACATCTTCTTGGTCGAAAACACGGAAAGTGAAGTCAAAACGTGTGTTCACGTTATTACCAACATACAGTTGGCTTAATCGATTTGAGACTGAAACAGTCATGCGCCCACCAAAAATAAAAAAGCCCTATTAATAGAGCCATTTTAAGTAAGGTGACTTTTAAATAGTTGATCACAACTCTAGTGGTGTCAACAGGCTATTTATTTTAATGGCAGTGTCGATCGCCAGTTTTATGATTTGTATGGCAACCGCTACTATCCGTACCGCCACTATGCGCGAAAGCTACTGAAGTAAAGGTAGTCAGTAAAACGATTGCGATAAGCTTTTTCATGTAACACCCCTAAATAGGATAAAATACTTTTGTATCAGATATATCCGATTTATCAAGCGTTATAAATTATTCTTTAGGTGCATGCTTACCAGTAATCGTTCCACGTACAGCATCCACGACACCCTCGGGCTCGTCTTTTTTACCGCTAAAAATATCCAACCAATAGCCTGATGGTTTGCCTAAAACAGCAAACGGAATACCAGTAGTAAGAGTCATAGTGTTTAGCATGTCTTTGGCGGCTTTACCTTGGTTTACTTCTTTGTCTTCACTTAATGCACGGTTTGCATGTTTGATTAGACTTAAACCACTTTCTCCAATACTAAATACAGGTGAAGCTGTGTAACGATCGTTCATCACATTTTCATCTGTATTGCTAATCGCAGCATTCGCAACATTGCCTGCATAAGGTACAAAAGCAGTGAGCATTTTTACTTGAGACAATGCGAGCTGTTCGCTTAAGTCATCCCATTTATTGTCATCGTTATCCGCGTCCTTTAAACCTCCTGCAAAAGCGATAAATAATAATTGAGACACTAAAGCAGGGATTGAAATCATCATCAAAGCAATATATGCCAAGCGTGGTGACGCTTTCACCCAACTACCGTTACTTGCTTCTAATGCCAATTTTGCTTCAGAATTTGAAGTATTCCAAACCATATTGAACCAGTTATAGAACATTAAAAACATACGTTTGGCGGGTGTGCCTCGTTCAATATTAGATATTCCCTCTGGTGACATATCCATCATGTATTGTCGTACCACACTATCAGCAGCATGAATCGCATCATATTGATTCATTCCACTTTCAGTGAAGTTATTAAAAGCAGCTTGCCACGTTACAATCTCCATAGGTTTTTGAATTGTAGATTGCAAGACATAAGCATGTTTCATTGTAAAAGCTTTAACTGTTTGATACGCATTCTTCTGAAATACAATTTCGTCAATTGCATATCGATATTCATCCGCTGCCCGATCCCATCGAGTTTTCATGAAATCGGACATATCCATAATATTTGCTGCCATGTCTTTACGAGACGCGATTGATTTAAAATACTCGCCTTGAGCTTTAATCAATAATCTTGGCGGTACTGCAACAGCAACTTGCGCAAATCCTGTTAATTGCTCGACAGCATTTTTAAGATTTGCCGCCATAATAGCGATACCAGTGTTCCTACGTAATGCGCGGAAAATATTATCTAAAAGTTCTGAACCTGAACTGTCATCAACGGTTTGGTTTGCAACCGCTTTAAGCCAAGGGTTAAATATTTGTTTGACCCCGAATGGCAATACCCTTTCGATTTCATTGCGGAAATCTTTATTTAAGAATAATCGACCAACTTGGCGCACTTGTAATTCGAGATGGATATATCTCAATTCTTTATCTAAATGGTAAGGCAAACGCGATAGGTCCAATTCCAACATATCGCTGTAGCGTGTTGCACGCGACTTGGTAAAATTAGCGCCAGTTGTAGCGATATCTAAGGCCTGTAAATTATTTTCTGCTAGGTTTTTATCTTGAATACGATCTTGTTCATTTGAACGCAAACGATCGTAAGCAGCCGGAACATAGCCACCTTTATATTCGCCGTACGCGGTCATCAATGGTGAAGTAGGCAATTCATCGAAATACCGACCATTAATTTTTTTATGCGTGGTTTGTGCTTGTTTTTTATACCGATCAAATAAATCCCAAAACTTTTGAACGGTGTCCATATCATTTTTAGTAATAGTGCCTTCAGATATCATGCGATTAAAAAACTGATCCCAAGCACTAAAATCAACGGATCCATCTTCTAAGCGATTACCCCATCCATAGCCAAGAACAAGGCGCTCTTTGTTGCTCACATTACCAGTATGCATAATGGCGTGGATAAGTGCCTGCTTACCCCCAAAGGTGTAATTATTTAATTCAGGTGCAGCAATCTTAGAATTCTCTAGTTTTCCAAAGCCTTCAAATGTTTTGACCACATCATCAAGCATCTTTGCTTTTTCAATCCGATAAGTTGCTAAAGCGTCTTGTATTGGATTGACAATATATTCACGAAACTTACCTGTTGCGCCGTTATCTAACCAAGTGACAACTTGATCAACTCGTTTGGCAGAAGCGCCCAATGACAGAAAAAATGATTTAAATTCAGCACTTTTATTCTTGCCAAGCAAATCTTGTTGAATTTTTTCAATGCTCTTTTTGTCGCCTGATTGTTGAATTAATTCCTGACGTACTTGTTCACGCTGTAAGCCCTCATTGGTTGTATGCCAAATCATATTTTCTTTAGAACGATGCCAAAGCGTTTCTACCGCAGCCATGACCGCATTAAAGTCTTCTAAGGACAAATTTCTGTAATCTTGGTTTTCAGGTAATACGCCAATATTTTGAATTTCGGCATAAGTTGTTGGGTCATATGCTCTAATCAATTCCAGTTGTTGTTCGTAATTCGATGAATCTTGACCTAAACCATATTTACCCAAAATACCGCGTGCAGCAGTGACAAAATCGAAGTCACGATTCTTTGATAATTTCTCATTATTACCAAATATTTTTTTGATAAGGTTCAGACTTTGTTGCACCTGGTCTTTTGCATCATAGCTATATTTTGTTGCGTAGAATTGAACAAGTTGATTGCGCTTGTGTCGAGCTGCTTCAACTGTTTCACCTTTTTTAAATGAGTCGTTTGCCATCCGCCCTAATCGTGCATCATCTTGTGCACGCATGTGTGGACGAATATCACGGATTCTTTGTCGCTGAACCATATCACGAGCAACGGTTTTAGCTGCCTCATTCAATGCGGATTTACGACCTAGTAAACCATTTAATGCGGCCATTTCAGCGGCTAACATTCGAGCGCGAATATCATTGTGCAATGCCGACTCTACTGCTTCTGTAATACTTTGTGGATCATAGAATTCTGAATATTGAACTGCCATGCGCTCATCGGTCAGTTGTTCAATACGTTGTTTAGGTGTAGGTACATTAATGAGTTCTCGAATGAGTGCATCGCCGCTTTCAAAGCCAAACATTTCGGCTATTAGATCGGGATTTTCAGCGCCACGTTGCGCAATACCATATGCACCTTTTGAAACTTGCTTAAACACATCACTATCTTTGCCGTATTTCGCTTCTATCCAGTCTAATGACAATTTGCCCTTGGTAACCAAACCTTCTGCATAGCGCTGTAAAATATCCATTTCTTGCGCATACTCTAGTAATGCAGGATCAACTTGATTAGAAAATTGTTTATTTCCAATTAACTCATCTGAGAAACGATCTTCCAATTCTCTTGTATCAAATTTGCCGTTTTCATCTTTGGATAAATAACCAAATTCAGCAAGACGTTCTGACATTTCCTCAATTGAAAGACCTTTAACTTTTGATTTTGAAGATCGTACAACTGGCTTATTACCGATGCCTGATTTAACGGCCGCAGCTTGATCTACCCCCCAAGTAGATTCAATCTCAATAGAATCTAGCCCGCCAAGTTTGGCAATCGCTTCGAACAAGGTGTCACGTTCAGGTTGAACATTGTTAAAATCACGCTTCTCGACTTTATCCAAGGGTTGACGTAAAAACATCATTGCTTGATAGATCGGCTCTTGCGCTACATCCTTTGCAATTTCTTGTTTTACCGATTCACGCTTTTTATTTGCTTCACGTTGAAGTGTGCGCATGTATTTTGTTTTTTGTTTTTGATACCAAGACAAGTTTTGAAGTGTTTTCTGTTCAAGTGTGTTAATTGCCAGTTCAGTCGCAATTTCATGATCTTGACGCATTTCATCATAATCTTTGGGAGAAATACCGAGGCGCATTGCTTCGTCTTGGTTAATCAGCATCTCAAGATTAGCTGCTGCTTGCGCTTCTTGAATTGCGCTTTCTGTTGCAAGCATACGATCCATAACGCCTGTTATATCGCTACTTAATTCGGCACGATCATTGATACCCAAGAATTTCTCAACATTGCGATACACAGCAATTAAGAATTGTCTGAAACGAGTGAATACCTGTTTTAAATCAACACTTGGCGCTTTGCCTGTGAAAACGTATTGTTCAAATGTTTCTGCGAATTTCTCATGTACTTCTGTTTTTTCTGCATCGGTGAAAAAATCCCATTCCCCAATATCGGTGAAATCAGCCTTGGCCCATTTAAGCACCTTTTCCATATCTTCACGGATTTGGACGGGTGCATCTGGACGCATAGCGATGTTCATATTCATTTCTAAGAAATGATGCCCAAGTTCATGCACAAATGTTGAAAAGTCAGCGTTTTTGCTGAGAACAATAATCGAACCATCTTGACCAACATTGAATGTAATTGAACCTCTTACCCCACCATTGGCTTGATTAAAGCGCTTACCCATAGGCGCTCGATACATAGTTTCTGATATTTCGTAATCTTTATTACGTCCTTTATTTTCAACAAAACCCTGTCCTTTATAGAAGTTTGTTAATCGACTTTTATTACTGCCAAAATCAGAACTCGGCGTTAAAGCAATTGTTCTATTAGTAGCATCAGCATATTGAACAATATCCTGCATGGCTTTGGTTCCTAAGCCTTGGTTACGTTGCGCATCAGGAACAATGATCTTATGCAGAGACATAACTGAACCGTTACCAGTTAAGCTAAGTTCAATGCTATGTTTTGTTCTCATTGATTTAACAAAAGATTCGAGACTTTCTGATTGCTCAGGAATATCAGCCTGTTTAAAAGTAACCCCTGTATCCGTATTTGGTGTGTCTACAATTCGGATAGGATGCAGATCAAAGGCTTCTTTTGCTGTTAACCCAAGTTTTTCGCCTAAGGTTGAATAAAAGGCAGATGCTAGTTCGCCTGCTGCACGATTGTATTTAGCATTGAAAGCACCCACCTGGCTGAGTTGTTTTTGGATTTCCGTTGCAACAGTTTCTTTCGCATCTTCAGCAATTTCAAATTTTGATTGTTCGCCTAAATAAGTTTCAGACTCCTGGCGCATTTGTTCAGTTGTTTTTGACAAATTTTCTTGAGCTTCTTTCAAGGTAGGCATATCAGGACTAGAACGAACGTTTTCTACAAATGCAGTTGAATCTTCTAGGGATGACATAGCCGTGACAAACTCATCTACAGGAATTTGAACCGTTCCGCCAAACTCTTGGGCATTTCCCAATTGATCCTGCAAACTAGGTGCACGTGAAAATAAATCTTCTGGTGAAATATCTTGATCACGAAGCAATTGGTTAAATGTTTGGCCATCAATAAAAACTTCATTGATTGCGCCGTGCTCAGCGATTGCTTGTTTTAAAAATTCTTGGCTAGCTGTTTCATCACGTTGTGTGGTTTTACTCTCTTGATTGCGCTTTACCAAAGTATTTAAAATCGCTGCAAACACACTAGACTTGACTGATTCTTGCTGTTGCTCTTGACGTAATTGATCTAGTGCAAACTCTGCGGTGTGTGCGTTTTTAACTTTGCCTGCTGAAACAATAGCAACTTCAGGAGCTGCCATAATCATTCCTAACATGCCCTCAAGTGCCATCTCTACAGGATCTGCCTTTTCACCGACTGCATCCGCTGCACCCTGTACTGAATAAATACCCGCAGCGGATTGAATGACCGCTTGCCCCCCAACAGTACGAATTGGGCCGCCAAAGCTTACAGGTAGTAGCAGACCGCCCAATGCTGAATATTTTGCAGAACCCCAAGTTTTTGCAGAAGCGTAATCAATTTGCTCTTGCCGAGTTAAAAACTTCTCTCGTGCTTCAGCCATGTTTTGACCATATGAAATCGCAACATCTGCGGTTCCTGAACCCAATCCGCCTTGAATTGCTCCTCCTGCTAAAGATGCCCCCCTTGTAAGTGCTTGTGCTTTTTCCATTGACATAAACCAAGGCGCATATTTTGCTGTGTTACGTGTCAATGTTTGGCTTAAATAACTTCCTGCACCTGCACCTACACCGAAGCCGATCAAACTAGGCGGCAGTTGTTCTAATGCTAATTCCGCAATGGTTGCACCATCTGCCTTGTTTAAAAATTCCTGTGTTGCACCTAACCAACCCGCTTCATTAGTGTTCGCAGCAGCGCCCATATCCTCAAGTAAGACAGATAGTTCTTGAGACTTTGGCAACTTGTTTTTATATTCAGTAAAACGTTGCAGCATACTTACGTCTCCAGTAGCCGCATATTTTGCTGCACCGATCGTTTGCCATAAAGACGCATAACCACGCTTTGTAGAATCCCAATAGGTATTACCTTGTCTTTCTTCTTGTGGCAGTAGGACCCCTTGGCTATTCCAGAATTTCTGATTTTCCATGTATCGATTAAATCGAGCCGCTGCAAATGCGCCTTTTTCTTTTAATATTTGATCATGCACTTCTTTGATTTGTTGTTCAGGCGCTTTAGGGAAAAACGGTGCATTTAATTGATCTGTTAAAGATGAACTGACTGTAGGTTTTAATTGATCAGGCTTTTGATAAACACCCATGTCTTTTAAACGCTTCTGTTGTTCAGGTGATGCCCCTTTTACAATTGCAACTTGAAGATCGTTATAAGTCACTTCTTGTTTAGGTTCCGTAAGACTTGAACCGAACAATGAAACGCTATCGCTCATTTCTTTAAGTTTGCCAAAGTCATCGAGCGATACCGCCGCTTGATTTGGATCAAGTGCATATTTACCCAACACGGGATCACTTGCGATAACTTGTTGTAATTGCTTTTGGGTGTTAATTTCATCCGCAACCGAAGCGATCTGCTCAGGTGTTTCTGTCATCTTGTTATAGTCTAACCCCAATGAAGCAGCAGCTTTACGCGCACGTGCTTCACTATCTGCAATCTCAGTTGCATTTTTTCCTTGATTTAATTCAAATAATTGACCAATTGTAAGATTAGTTTGATTTTGATCAGACATAATAAAAGCACTTAAGACTACGGACTTCTGTAATCTTAAATGCTGTTAAAGGCGATATAGGGTTTTGCTGTTGACACTACAATTTACGCACCACTCATTAAGCCTTTACACATTTCTTTTTGATTTTCAGTGTAATCAATTTTAAAGGTATTGCTTGTACCTCCAGAACCACTACTTGACCCCCATATCCCATAAACCGACCTTTTGCCTGGTGCGGATAGTAAATATGCCTCTTCAAAATTTAAAGCTCCGAATTTTTTTTCACAGACTTTTTTGTAGTTTATTTTAGCTTTTGAAAGAGATTTGAAAGGAGAAAATTCACAGTTATCAAAATTTTCCCCAAAACAAATATTTTCATTTTTCTTTGAAATTGTAGCGGGATAAAGTGAAATAGTATTTACTCCAAATTTACCCACATCCCCCTCCATCATTATTGACCATGGAAGTTCATATTTTTTTCTATCAACAATAGTACTTTTAGTTCCTAGCACATTTACTCTTGCAATACCTTTCCTACTAGAATAAAAACCGCCATCCTCCATTTTTCTTTCTTCATAAAAACTATCTATCCAAATAATCGATGGGTCATCAGACTTAAAATCCCAATAAATCTGTTTTTCAGATAGACTTGGCATTAGTTTAAACACCAAGCTGCCTAATTCTTGCTGCTTCAATTTACCGAGTTCAGGGGGATAAACTTGTAAATTATTATCTGAAGCAGAACATATAATTGGAATCATAAAAATTAAAGGAAGTAATCCAAAGTATTTCATTAATATTCTCAAAAAATTATTTTGATTATTTATACCTCAATACCTTTGTAATTAAAATCCTCTTCTCATCATTGTGTAGTAAGCATTAAGATATTCTGCGTCAGTAACTTTATCTGTATTTCTACCTTGTTTTTTAAACAAATTATCAATTTTTTGCAGCATTGATGGTGTTATATCTCCCTTTCTTTTCACCTGTGAGTACACACGGTTTTGTTCGACCTTATCGGAAAAAAGTGGGCTTGATGTTGTGATTTGAACTTTGTTATTAATATTTTTCAAAGTCAGTCGATTAATCTGATCCCAAGTTAAATGACCGCCGTTTCGTGCCTCTGCTTCAATTAACGTTTGCATCAAGTCAGATTTAACAGCATTGTAGTGCAACAGTTGTTCTTTATTTTTAGTATCTGTAATACCAATGATATTCAAATACGGTTTTAGAGCAGCGGCTATAGTGTTGTCGTTTGCTAAAAACTTAGTGTCTTTTGACTTATCATTAGTCGTTTTAGGATTGTTTACCTCAATATACATCTTCGTTACTTCTTTGTAGTCAGCAGGAGATAACTTATCCGCATATTGATGTAAAATTGATTGGGGCTTGCCTTTAAACAATTCATTTTTGTTGATCATAATCATGCTATACACAGTCGGATCCGTTTTTGTAGCTTCCTCATATGTAGCTTTGCTAACGGATTTCAAGCTGCTGATTTGGTTAGGCTCTAAAGCATCAAAAGCATTGACAGGTATTTGTTCGTATGTCATTTGCCCTGAAACAATCCCTTTATACAAATTATTATAAACTTGGTCTTGTTGATCGCTTTTGACCTTATCCATTGCTGCAAATTTTTGGTTTAAAACCGTCTGCGCTTTGGCTTTAACTTCAGGTGAAGCATTGCTATTCCATACGGTGTCATATGCTTGTTGTCTAGATTTAGCAGGTTCCTCAGCATATTTACCAAAGTCGCTCGTTAACCATTTATCGATGCGCTGTAGATAATCTCTAGTTTCTGATGCAGGCGGCTGATTGCCTTTTAACACAGCTTCGGCTGCTTTGCCACCGCCGTTATAGTAAGCCGCAATCACCATTGGGTCCTTGGTTCCGTATTTTTTACTTACCCAATCAACAAACTCAAATGCTGCATCGATCGTATCAGCAGGATTATTTAAATCCCTTTTTCCGCCTTTGTTAAAGTCGCCCCAAGTTGCAGGCATAAATTGCATGACTGAACGAGCACCTTTAGGGGAAACTTGGTTGTTATTAGATTTCTCACCCGACAAACGTAAACCTAATAAAAGGGGCGCTGCCCACTCCATCCCCTTTTCTTTAGCGGTATGTACGGTGTAAATGTCTAACCGTTGATCATTATATTTAATACCTTTCATTTGCTCAGGTGTTAAATTGCGCAACTCGCTCACTGCCTGTTGTGCAGATTGAGGGGGAACATTTAGTGCAGGGTTGCTGTAAGGTTCTACCCCGCTAGATGCAAAATTGACTAAACTCTCAACCTGCTTTTCTTCTAACTTTTGATCAATCCATTTATTCGCTTTAAATGAATCACTTAATGAAATTTCGTCTGAGTATTTATTACGATATTGAACTGCACCGCGTAGATCATCGCTTTCAATGAACGAATTGATATTTGATACGTGGGTTTGTGAGATTACCCCTAAATATGTATTCTCTGCTTCTAATGCAGATTTACCTTGAAGCTGAGCGACTTTGTTCACTGCCGCACGCAAATTCAATCTGTTCTCATCAATTGACGTAAAATCCGCAGGATTATCGTTTATGTTTTTTACATACCGTTCCGCAGAAGCTGAATAAACGCTTTGTTGATATGTATCATTTTCTCTAACTAAATAGCTTTGCAAGGTATTCTTAAATGCAACATTGTCTTTTGCTGCAATTTGGCTAAACATCTTCCGTTGGTTGTTATTCCCAAGTTTTTCGTTTATTTGATTAACGCCGTCTTGGTAGGCTTTAGAATAATAATCAACAAAGCCGCCGCCTTGCCCATCATCAAAACCAACAACATCAATACCTTTCTTATTATAAAAGCCGTCAGTTTGATTGGTCTGCAAATGGTTTTTTAAAGTTAAAAGCTGATTTTCAGCATCCATAACTCTGACGCGATCGGCTTCATCTTGATACTGCGAATAAGCTTGCTCACCCGCATTGACCAATCCTACTAAACCATCGATCTGATTACCTACCGCATTAACAGCTTCACCAGGTGTTAAACCACCACGCACTTGCACAGAAGGTGTTTGTGCTTCGTTAACTTGAGGTTGAAATACAGGAACTCGCATTAACTCGCACCCCCTAAATTACCTAATGATTGCAATCCGCCTGATTGAGCAAAAGATTGACCGCCCGCCATGAGTGCGTTAAAAATCGGATTGATTGATTTAGCTTGAACACGTAAACCATTTGCTTGGTTTTGATAGTTGTTTTTATCGACATTGTGCCCCCAAGATTGCAAAGCAGCGTTGTAGCGCAACGTATCAATATCGCTTTGGCCCTGAATATCTGTACTTGCCAAAATATCAATAGCAGATCCTTGAGAAACATCTATGCCGTTATCAGCAAGTGCATTTATTTGACTTGATTTAAATGAGGATAAACCACGTTGATAATCCTCAACCTGATTACGACCGTAATCAATTGCACCACGCGCTTGCTGATCTGCTAAGCTCGCATTCATTTCGGCAATTTGTGCCTGTTGTTTCAAAGCATCTTTTTCGGCTCTAGACTTCTTGTAAGTACTAAGCGCATTGACTCCCGCTATTGCAAGTTGTGGCAGCATTTAAGTCACCATTACAAACGGATGAAATAATTCGCCGTTCGCCCCATATGGTTCTGCATCACCGATTTTAAAACCTAAATGTTCAAGAAAATTTACGGCAGAAGTATTAGCAGCATGCACATGATTTTCTAAAATTCCGTAATTTTCTTTCATTTCTGCAAAGATGTGTTGAACTTGCTTCAAAAACTCTTTTTTAAAGTTTTGAATAAAGACAGTACCAAGAAGCCAAGGGCATCCAACATTTCCGATCATACTTGTTAAACCTACACCGCAAATAAAAAGCAATTTTCCATTTACAATAACGGCCCAAGCATCACGTGAATATTTCACGCTCATTTTAATTTGCCATTGAAAGTTATCGTTGAAATAGGCTTTCATTTCTTCTTTATCAGCTGGACGCAAATTCTCTACTAAAATACGAATGTCTCGATCAGTAGGTTTACGTATCTCAATATTTGTCATTTGAATTCTACCTCCATTGCCAATAGCTTCATTGGTAAAGGTTTACCATGTTTGATCGTAATTTGTAGGTCTTTTTGGTATGCACTGGCAACAGGGATTTGAACAAAACCAGTGATCAATTCTAAAGGTTGTCCATAGTTTTCTAACCCCCTTGGCTTATGCTCTGTAAGGTTATTCGAATCCGTTCCCGCAAGTATGTTTTGGGTGCTCAATACACGAAGATGCACATTCGTAGCTACCTTGGGTTTTGCAGGATGACTCGTATCTGATATCAATGGTAAAGTTTGAATTTCACCCTCATAGCTTAAGCCAATCCACACATTAGATAATGCTCTATCTAATGTTATTGAACCACCTGTTACGGTTTTCGGTGGCTTCACTCCCCCATCAGCGAAAACCGATACCTCACGCCCTTCTAGCCAATCTAAACCTGTAATTGTAGTTGTGGGTGCGCCTTTATATTGAATTGAGCTATCAAGCAAACAATGCTCTTTAATGTCGCTATGTTGACGCATCATCATACGTTCAATCGTGCGAATACTTCCGCGCTCAATAACACAATATAAAACCGTTTGGTCTTCTTCAGGAATTGCAGTTACAGATAGATATTTGCCATCTGTGTGTTGTTCTGCCCACGCCCATACTTGTTGCTGAGGATCGTACGTAAGAGATAACAAAACGCCGTCATCACGTACAAAAAAGGCAATGTTTAAGGGGTTGCGTACCAATGCACAGTCAATAATTTTGTGTCCATCAAACAGATGCGGACACATGATCGATAAATCCATCACTTGATAGTAAGCGTTGTAACCCTGTGATAGCGATAGCTCATGTACATGCCCTGTCTGATCCGATGCGAACAAAGCCGCGCCGCCAACCTGTACAGGTGTTACATCATTTGCACCAACGTAAGATTGTGGCTGTACACTAACACTTGCAGCTGTCATCGCCCCATCAGATGATAATTTCCAAACTGCACCGCTTGTAAGCACCATTAATTCACTAATTGGAACAAGGTGCTTAACACCATTACCGTCACGTGCTGCAAATCGAATTTGAATAGAATCTGTGTCCTGTAATGGGATGTGATATGCAAAATTATCATCTGTCGCCGTTCGTGACATACGTAGCCATTGAGGTGCTTGATTCCCACCGCCATACACTTTACGCTGACCGTAATACGCAACTGCCGTTGGATAGTATTCAAAAGGGTTACGTATTAAAGGGGGTGTAATTGCCCCATTCGTTTCGATATAGTCATCCGTAAAACTTAGCTCTGTTGTTTCACCAATGAAACTTGCTAACCCTGATCTTAATTTAAATACGTTATATCGAGTCGCACCTGGCACTGCATCCCATGATAAAACGTTATTGTTGCCTGAAAGTGTTAAATCGTTTTTTAAAACTGGGGACTTTTCCGAAGCCTGTGATTCGTTATCCTCATTTACAGCAGTGACTTGATAAACATAATCACGCTCAACATATCCAGTGGTAGAAGGTTTATTAGCAACTCCAGTTAGATTTTGGGGTTGAGCCAAGCCATACCCAACTGATACCAGTTCAGTTTCCCATAATGTTGCACTTTTTCTAATAATTTTTCTTGGAGCATAATTAGGATGTGTAATGGTGATTACATCTGCTGATTGTGCGTAACGCAATTGCATTAAATGTGCGGCGGTGTAAGGTAAATCTAATTCAATAGGCTCATTTGCTTCATTTAGCAGAATTCCACCGTCTGCATAAAAATTAACTTTACCCTCGCGTATAGCTAAAACAACAGCTTGTTCTTCACTAAATACGAATGGTAATAATCGAATTACTCCTGCTGATAATGGGTAATGATGTACATAGCGTAATCCTGCACGATAGGTTAAACCTCCATACAGTTCCACATAAAAGTTTTGACATTTAGCCACGCCAGTTTGGTACTTAGCTTGGTCAAATCGTCCAAACATTTCAGATGATACGATGCCACCATTAAATGAAACTTGCATTATCTAGCCTCGTACATTGAGCCTTGGTAATCAGGACGTTTTTCAATTCGATGCTGCTGTAAATCATTGCGGATAGCTTTTGCTTTTTCAGACTCAAACAACTGCAACATTGCACCTTGCTTTTCTTCGCTTTGACTTAACGGGCCTGCAATACGAGCTGCTATGAGATATGACAATGCGATCTTAAACACTGGCGGTAAACGCGCTAAATCTTTTACGTCACGTACATAACGTAAAATGGGTGATGGATCGTTAGTAAAAAGATGATCGCCTTCTATATAAAAGCGTTCACCTGATTCAAGTTGAAACGTTTTAATAAAGTCGCTTGGGAGAACATATGCGATTCTTGCTGTATATCCTGCATCAATATTCAACGCAACACTCGCCACTGCAAAAGACCATTGGTGCTCATCATCCAATAACTCTTGTCTGCAAATTGGATAATAGGTATTACACAAATTTGCATGTGGTGTTCTTTCATTAAGATCATTAACAACATAGCCCTGTGCAAGATGCGACAGGGCTAGATTGCAAAGATCAACAATTGATCTCATAAGGGTTTACCCTGATTTAACAATTTGTTGGTTGTGCCACGGCTCGAACAAGAGCCATAATTCCTGTCTGAATATCTGTCTTACCAATTGCAGCCCAACGCAATGGCTCTGCTTCTTGGAAACGCTCAAGCTCTTGACACTCATCACTAGCAAAATCATTTGGCGCAAATTTTGAGTTAAATGCCGCAGCTTTCTTCACTTCTAAATCTGTATCAAGACGGCCTACAAGCTCAGCTTGCAAAGCTAGCAGTTCAGCACCTTTCTCTTTAATGCGATTCATTAAATCAACTTCTTCTTGAGAAAGTTCACGATAGCCTTTGATTTTGCGGTGTTGGTTTTCCATACTTAAACGCCTTTGTATGTGACTGTTTAGTGAAAAGCCCATAATCGCATGGGCTTTTTGGTTTTATTGCAAAAGTTCAGATTCTTCTAGCAATGCCACAAGTTCAGCCTTCGTTTCACCGCCGTTCAGCTCGATCCCTTTTGCAACTGCCGCAGCGGTTAGAGCTTCTTTATTCATGCGCGAATAATTTGTTGAACCATCTGAATTGACTTGCTTTGGATTAATGTCATCAAACCAAAGTGCTGTTTCACCTTCGGGTACCACAAATACTTCACCTTCTTGAACTAGGCGATCGTTGTAGAAACCCTTTTGGTTTGCGCGTACTTGCTTGTGATCCATGTCTTATGCTCCTGCATAAACTGGATAAGCTGCCTGCACGTCTCGGTGATTTGAGATATGTGCATAGACAGTACCCGCTGTGAATGGGCCGCTTGCAACCACGTAGTTCAGACGAACATAACGCTTAGGTTTTACTGGCAACATTACTTCACCAACTAAACCTGAATTTAACTCTGCACCTGTATAGGCACGTGAAGTTTCTACCGTAGTCCAAGTGCTGTTATCTGAAGATTCTTGCAATTGAACTGTGATAGTTGCAGTTGTTGGAAGTAAGTTTTTACCACGTACCAAAACTGGCAAACGGTTTACGCTTGTAGAAGCTTTTTGCAAATCTAGCGTGTCCGTTGATGCCGCTGTTGATGTGATGGCTTGATCCATCGACATCACAAGTAATTTATCGATTAACATACTTACTCCTTAAACCACACGAGATTCAGTGTTAAGCAAAGCATCAACACGACGAATTGGGATACCGTCGAACTTAGTGATACTGCGACCGCCCTGTTCTTCTGTTGTAATGCGTACGTTTGAACCCTTAACGCTTTGACGACGTAAGAATTGCGAAATGGTACGGTTAGCATAAATTGCAACACGACCATTTGTTTTTCGTGGCAATAATTCCGCAGCTTGTGCCAAGAGATCAAACAGATCTGCGCCTGCACTTGCATCTTTGGTTAGTGCAGTTACATCGATGTTTGCAATTCGAACAACCGCACGCCAGTCGCGAACTGTCACGCCCGCATTCCAAACGAAATGAGTACGTAGCACCTGGTGCATTAAGCCGTTAGCATCTTTATCAGTTACTTCACCAAGGTTACGGATTTGCAAACCGCCTTTGGTGCCTTTTGGATAAATGCCGTGAACAGTGTCTTTATGCCAAACAACAAACCAAATTGAAGTGTTGTTGTTGCCTGTGCCACCAGCATCCAAAATGTTGCGTTTATTTGCAGGATTGGTTTGTGCAATGTCGTTATAACGCGGTGCAAAACCAGTAAATGCCGCAGGCGTGTCACGTGAGTTGCCATATAAAATGGTTTCACCCATGTTTTGTGACATGCCTTCAACAAAAGCAGCATCTTCACTTGCACGCCACTCTTGTGGGTTTTGTTCCATATCATAAAGTTGCTTATCAACTTCGGAATATGATTCCAATAATCCGCAAGTATCACGAACTGCTGCTGTTGCAGATTTCTCAGCAGGAACACCGTAGTTTAATAAACGCCATGCACCACGTGGCAAACCTGTACGTACTGTAGTTTTATGACCAGTACCGTCATTTGCTTCAACCCATACCATGTCATCAAGCATTTCATTGCTTGCTGTGAGGATTTCAATTACTGCGCTTTCGGGCGTCTGTCCGTAGCGCGCAGCTAAATCCATCAATGTAGGTTGTAATTGTGCGACTAAAGACATATGAAGCCCTCTGATTATTGTTTATCGCCGTACCAAAGTTGACCGAGACTAGGCGCTGAATTAGATCCTTTACCAGTAACCATGTTGTCAGATTCCAACAACTTGCCTACTTCGGTCATAAATCCAATTACATCGGGATGATTGCCAAGTCCGCTATTTAATAGAATCTTAGCGATATTCCCCCCACGTGGTAAGGTGAAAGCCTTTTGCGCTGTCAACAGGCTTTGTTGCAATTTATCACCGCCGTATTCAGCATCTGCTTTTGCAGCATCGACCCAAGATCGAATTGTTTGCTGTTGCTGTGCGGCTTGGCGTTGCTGCATCTGTACCCCCAAATCGACAAGCTTTTGCACTGCTTCTTGGGGCATTTTGAACTGCTGACCTAGTTCCTGAAGTACTTTTGAATCATCGCCGTTCAACTCAAAACCTTCAGGCATTTGAAAATCGCCGTATTGAATTGGTTGTTCAGCATGTTGTTCACCACCTAGTAAAACTTCTGGTGTTGCTGCTTCAGTTGTAGGAGGTGTTGCACCTGGTTGATCAACTGTTGGGGGCGTTGTTGAAGGTGCTTCTGCAACTGGAGGGGTTGCGGGTGCATCATTCGTTGTCGATGGTGCGTTGTTTTGCTCGCTCATTTTTCACCTGTTCATTTTTAAGTTTGATGTTATTGAAATCTTCTTTCTGCATTTCTAACCAAATGTCAGTATTGATTTCGGTAATTGTCCCGATGATGAATAAACCCATTTCTCTGCGACCTTCCATAAATGCAAAATCGCTTGGATGTGTTCCGTTTGCATATGTTGGTTGCATTACTGAAGCACGATTGATCAATCGCATTAAAACGCGCCGACCTTGCTCGGTATCTAAAACCTGAGCTAAATCTGCATTGGCTTGTTCAATTTCTTGTTCATAAATACTTTTCTTAGGCATCTGTAAATTCTCCCTCAATCGCTAAATCATTGATCGTTTGCGGATTGATTTCGCTTACAGTTTTTACCGTATTTGCATTTTGATTTTGAGTTTGTGCTTGTTGCTGCATCAAGGCTTGTTGCTGTGCAATCTGTTGTTGCTGTGCGCGATCAGATCGAATTTGATCTACAACCTTTCGATCTCTAAATATCATTGGTGAAGCGCCGATAATCTCAGCATATTCATCAATAAATTTATCAGTATCGAATTTATCTAAAACTTGTGGATCAACTTGCGCAACGTTGCCTACCATCGTCAACATGCGCTCAAGGTTTGATGCTCCTGTTGCACGTTGAGCCAATGCCAAGATCGATACAAATTCGATTTTTATGTCTTTACCCTGTATTGCTTCAGGAGTTGTTTCTTGCAAATACTGTGAATCCTGCAAAACGCGTTTTACACAAAGCTCAACCAATGGGCGTAATAGCTCATCAATCTGACGTTCTACTACAGGTCCAAGCATTAGCATCTTTTCTGCTTTACGCTCATAGACTTCTGTTGCAGTCATCTTGCCTTGGTCGTATTGATCAAGCATTAAGAACAAATCTTTATAAAATGCTCGGTCTATACGTCCTTGAGCTTGTGATATTAAAGCCATTAGTCCATTTAAATCGAATTGCACATTCAGCATTGGTTGTACTTGTGCTGTTTGGCTTGCTGGGTTTGGTTTAAAAAACGCAATCCCGTTGGGTAATGTTTCCTTTTCCTGTCCTTTCAAATAATCAGGAAGCAACATTGGTGGACTAACTTGGTAATCAACCCCCTTCGCAATTTGTTGATGACCTTTCTGCAAAGCGCGCATATCACCAAAACATTCGCTTGCGGGTGATTCGCCGTAAATATCGCTACTTGATACTGTCCAACGTCCGCAAATAACTTCAAAACTTTCTAAGCCGCTTTCACGTAGCAATTTGTCTTGTGTCGATGGCTCAAAGTACACCGAGGCATAAGGCATGTTTTTAGCGCCGAAACCCTTAGCACCTACACGTTGGTAAATTGCATGGTGAATTGTGAACTCTTGATCAAGATTATCGTTGTTATATGCAGATTTAACCGTATCTGAAACATTGTTTTCGCCAAAATACGAAATCATATTTTCAACGGTCAATTTAAATTTGCGGTAGACACCGTTCGGCTTGTTAAATGAATCGACGGTAATTGCGTATTCGCCAAAACTCATAGGGATTAAGTCCATGAGTTGTGCATCTTTGGATTGTGGCGCTAATGCAGCGCATGTACCGAAAGCACCTTCTTGCAAATAACAATTGTGAATCGTTCGATATACATTGCTCTTTGCAAATGTCGCATAACAAGTATCTTGTAGCTCTTTAAGCCATTGCTTGACCTGAATATCTTTTTTCAAATAAGGGTCTGATGCTTCAATAACAAACCAAGGGCGACTTGGTGAACATGTACCAGATAACATGCCTGCCGCTAAAACTTTAAGTGCGTCTTTACCAGTGTTATCAACGATCTTGCGCCATGCCGAACGTTCATGTTTATCTTGGTTTTTGATTGTCTTGATTGCTACAGGTAAAACATGCAATGCAATCTCAGCACAATAATCATCCATATCACTGACACGGTTTTGCCATACGACATCAAAACGTTTCTTTAGCTTTCTGATTGCATCTTCATTCATGTTAACGACCTAATAGAGTTTTCTTGCCTAAACGTAAATCTTCATCACTCACGCCGTTTGCATCGGTATAAAGCGTATTCGCTAGACCGCCTGACATTGAAGACTGAGCACGTTGATTACGATCAATCGTTGCTGCTGCATCTGGTGCTTTTGAATCTTGTCGAACTGGTTGTGCAGGTGGCGCTTGGACTTGCACTTTTGGTTGTTTCGTAATACCTAAAAGATCACCTGCTAGACCGCCGACAGCGCCACCCGTGACGAAATCAACTACTTTGTTTGTGCACATTGGAATGTCTCCTTTGATTTTTAAACATTATGGCAATGCATGTGGTCAATCGCCCTGTTTCCTGTTGACACTACTCAAACGGATCATAATTCTGTCTAGTGTTGTGCGAGTAGATCGCCTGTAGCACTTTGCGCTTAGGTGTATCAATTTGCGCATTGATGATTGCAGAGCCATAGTCAGGGCTTCGACCTAAGCGCTTAACGATTTCTTCTCGTGATTCAACCTTGATATTTTTGCCTTGTAACGTCCAACGAGGTGCGGTTAAGTCTGCAAGCAATTCAGGTTCAGGCGGCAAAGCAACAATGCTGTTATATGCAGGATCTAATAATTCACGGAATTGCCACCAAAGCTGTGAACGTAGGTTGAAGAAACTCAACTGGTTTGATCGGTCGAACGCATTAGCAGTTTGACGAACATCAACAGGAACAACATGTAACCCTGATTGATTCAAGAAATCATAGGTACTTGCACCTACACCAATCACATCAACATGAATCGGTGCTTCATCTCGCACATGGCCAACTGCAAAAGATGCAGATGCAGGCCCATCTTTAGATTGGATACCTTCAAGCACATTTGCACGGTTATACCAATGCCCATGACGTGCATAACCTATTGTGTTGTCCTTGCCCCCGCGTGCAACGTCCAATCCGTATGAATCCATTGCAAAGTCGCCTTTGTACAAAAGGCGCATTTCATCTTCAGGTCTCCAACGTGCTTGAGCTGCTTCAACCCATTCTGTTGGGATTACTTGCCAAGGATCATCTTCAATGCCTGCACCAAAGTCGCCGTTTAACATTTGAGACCTCAAAGGTTCAGGCAAGGATTGCAAAGTACTCATGTAGCCTGTTTCCATGTAGTACTTGTTATCTGTTACACGTGCAGGTATGAACGTGCGTGATTTAGGTTTGATAATCTGTTCAGGTTTAAAATCTTTAGGATCAAAGTCATAAACAATTTGCTTATCGACAATTACAAAGGGGTGTTTGCTTTCAACCTCTTGTTCTTTTTCATTGACCATAGCAAACCAACGAATCTCACCAGGTAATGCGGGATTGGGATACCCCTTCTTAATCCATGGTGCAAAGTAATCAATCACCCAACGCCCTTCGGCATTGGTTGGGGGGTTAAAGGTCATAAGCACTTTTGATTTAATTCTTGGATCAGATGATCGATTCCAACCCATAACGAAACGTGCTTGTGATTCGCGGATCTCTGTTGCTTCATCCAATGCCTTCAAATCATGCGCACGACCTTGCCAACGTTTTTCATCACCAAGATTATCCAAGCCGCCAAACTCAATGAGATGGCCACAACCAAGATTCCAAAATGACTTTTGTGAGTTGTACCCTTTCTTGTGCCCTAAGATTTCTTCGGTACGTTGCACAATGCCATCTGTCTGTGCCTTTTCACGCCGTACGACAAGCACACGCTTATGTTTATTTAAGGCTGAACCAACGATCAAATCCGTTTTACCACCGCCTGCTGCACCGCCGTAGCCGATGACTTCGGCTTGGGATAAATATGCTGCAAGTTGTGGTCCTTCAAGTGGAAACCATATAGGTGCATTAGCAAGTAACTTGCTGATTTCTGCTTGTTCATCTTCATCAAGTGACAATAGATAATTTTCGATCTGTTGTTCGCTCATATCTGCAAGCAATGCAAGAATCTGGTCATCGGTTGATTTGGTCATGCATCCTCAACCTTGCAACATGCACATTGCTCTAATTCAGGCGTAATAACCTGATCGTTAGTATCAAATTTCAATTGCCCGAGTGCAGACCAATAAATCTTGCGAAGTTCTGGTGTGTCTTGCAGGCGGAGAAATGCAAGTTCAAATTGATATGTGCATGAAGTGTTGTGCACATTCCGTCTTTGACCATCTAAGCAAGCTGTAATTTCTTCATAAACACGTGGCATTGCTTTATCTAAATCATTCATCCAAAAATGTTCTTTAACAAAAAGCAAAGTGTTATGCAGGCGTGCATTATGCTCAGATGTACTGTACTGCAGCAGTTTAGTAGCACGATATTTACCAAGGAGATGTTTGTAATTATTTTGCAGATCATCAATTTTTGATTGACGGATTCGCCACCCGTACCAAGCTGCATTTAATGCAGAAGATATGCGAGGCATAAACTTATCTAACGGCTTGTAAACCTGTCCTTCCAAATCGAAAGTAACTTCTGTGAATGGTGACTTATGCGGATTTGGTTCATATGCCTTTTCGAAATCTTCTCTATCAGTTGTCATCGCCTTTCTTCTCCTTATTCGCCTTATGCAGCTTGGCAAGTGCAGATAGCTTTTTGCTTGCGGATTTTGTGTCTGTTAATGGGTTTTCAGGATCATTGCTATGGACTAGATGATCTTTGAACATACCCAGATGTTTGCCCATATCTACCAATGCAGATCGTTTATCGCTTAGTTTGAACTTGGTGCGCTTAACTTTACGTGCTTCATCGCCGCGGCCTTCCGTATATTCCTCAACGACAATTTCGCTAATTGCTGCTGCTTGATCACGTGTAAGCGCTGAAAAGTCTGTTACTGGATCACCGCCGTCTGTGATGGTGATGTAATCAAGCATGTTGCTAAATCCAATTTTTTCTAATTCTTTCATCACCTTGTCTTGGGTGATTTTTGTGCGTTCTGCAATTTCAGCTTCACCTATTTCAATGGCTTTTTTAACTTCAGGTTTTCTCAAGTTTTCTTCACCGATTGAATATGCAGTTTTTGCAGAATACCCAGCACGAATCGCAGCTTGCGTTGCGTTACGATCAACCAGATATTCATCGACAAATCTTTGTTGTTTTCCACGTAAAGCCATTAGATAACCTCCTTATAGCAATACCCATTGCAAATACGTCTAGCCATTTCGTGTGATATCTCGTACTTGTGACCAAGTTGTCGCAACGAAAGCCCTGATTTATGTAATTCTCGAATGTTTTTCACATCATCCTCAGTCACTTTTGGCGTAGAGCAACGTTTTACCTTGTCTTTCACCACGTACTGCGGAAGAAACGCTAATACAGGCATGTCGCCCTCCTACCAAATCGTTAATTTTTCGTTTTTGTCTTTTTAGTGGCGTTAAGGCGTTTATTTATCTTTTTTAAGGAAAGTCCTATATATATAAATAGTAAGTTTCACTAAAAACCTTTTTAAACGCCTTAACGCCACCTAAAGCACAACACCTATCACTACAAACACGTAAAAAAATGCATATATGCAAAAAATTACGCTTTCAAACCGTCTTGCTAATTCTTATCTTCATTTAAATCCGCAAATTCAGCGGATACACGCACACGGATGCCAAGCATTTTCCTAGCACCGTTCGCACCTTTTGCTGTACGAAACTTAGAACTTAAACGCCGTCCAAGACTTCTAGCAGTAGGTATGTATCGAAGTTCACCGTTTTTGACAGCATAGGACTGCCAACTTGCCCATAGGTTCGCAGAAAGATCAGATACGTTTTCAGGTTCGCCCAATTCGCAACATTCACTAATCCAGTCTTTGAGCAAATCCATTTCGTCTTTGTATTCGTCACGTGCGGCTTTCGTTTTGCCAGGTTCGTTCAAACCATCTTGCTGATACTCAAGAGCGCCTCTCACTAACCAAGCCAAAACGCCTTCAAGTTCGGCAAGTAACTTAGATGTACGGTCAGGATCTTTAACCAATGTTTTGTCAGCGTCATAGTTACGTTGGAAAGGCACCATCATCAAACGCCGCCAAATACCATGATCACCGCCTTTAATGATTGGTTTATGGTTGGTCGGCATGATACTGGTCCATGTCGGTTTGAATTGGACAGAGCCCTTGGCGTATACCCCACGTGCGGTGATCGACTCGCCACCTGTTAAAGATTTAACCAAACCTTCTTTTAATTCTTGGTTTTCTTCAGGTTCACTGACGTAAACAAACCGTGCACCACGTAAACGAAGTAAATCTTCACGTGCACCGCCTGCGCTGCCCTTGCCTGCCCCTAGAAAGGTTTCAGCGGGTGTCATCTTGGCGTAGTCACCAAGCGCTTTGAAAATGGTAGTCAGGACTGTGGATTTACCGTTGGAACCATCACCGAATGGGATGATCATTAGATTTTCTTTAGGATCGCCAAGAATTGAATACCCCATTAAACGTCTAAAGAAATCTGCCATTTCTTGATCGCCAAAAAAGGCATCTAGTACAGTGGCTTCAAACAAAGGGCATTTCGCCTTAGGATGGTATTCAACACCTGTGCTATTAGTGATAAGCAGATCTTGATTAGGTTTGACCAAATCGCCGGTACGTAAATCAACTGCACCATTGGCACAACCAAGCAAATAAATGTCGCTATCCAATTCGTTAAACGGTACAAGCACACGCGGATCTGATTGAGCAAGTGCCACCATGTTTTTAACCATGAAAGCTTTTTGACTCGCTGCACAGAATTGATAGAACTCAGCACGCTGTGCATCGTCATCAATTTTTTTGGCTTCATCACCCAGTGCTAAAACAGTTTGCTTAGCGTATTGCTCAAGCACCTTGCTAACACAAGGTTCCCAATAAACACCGTTCCACCGATACCAATGTTCAGTTTCAGCGACGAACATGATTTCAGTACCGTATGAATCCAACATGCGGGATGCATTGCCAAATTCAGTCATCGGGCGCTTCTGGGCATCATCCAGTGCGATTTGCACCTTCTTGCCGCCCATAGCGATATTGATTTCACGGGGTGAAATATTGATTTTTGATAATTGTTTGAAACGCTGTTGTAAAAGTCCTGAAAGCTCTACACGTAAAGCAACGTCAGTTCCCGCAACTTTGCCTGCTTCTTTTGCGATAACTTGCAGAAGCTCTTGGGTATCACGGCATTCAAGTATTGAATTTTTGATATCCGCTAAAATTTTGCGCTTTTCTAAACGTATTTTTTCTTTCTTGGATTCACGCCCGACTTTGAGTAGCCAATGCGCTGTGATGATATTTGAACCTGTTTGTTCGAAACTATTCCATCGGTACTCGATGTCTTCATACGAAGTATAGTTACTTGCTGTTGCTGACCAATCGTTCCAAAGCTGCAAAGCATCATCGCTAGCGCTAAACTCATGGTGCATAGACATACCCACGCGTAACCAGGTCTCGTAATCCTCATTGTCGATATATCCTAAGTATTTTTTTGCATCGTCCAACGACCATCCAATAGTCGCGGTTGTGTTCATTAGAAAATCTTCGTCATCATCCAGTTCGCTAGATGTCAAAGCGCCTACACGTGATTTGCTGTTTTTAACACGCATCAAGCCGTGTTCTTCAGCCATTTGTTCAAACACTTGAACAGCTTCAACCACTTGTTCTTTGGTGATTAAGGGTAATGAATCCGCTGAAAACTCAGCCAAGCCCCCAAAGAAATCAACCCACTCATATGGTTTTTTAGTATCAGGATGTACGTGGTACGCGACGAATTGTTGACCACGTCCTAGAATTTCGATACGCTGCTTTTGCATTAGTTTAAACGGCTTATCTATTTCCGTAGGGTCTGCGAACCATGCGGAAATAGATTTTCCCCAATTCGGTTCCTCAGCGCGATACACCAATAAAATCTTAGGCGCTCTACCTATTCGCTCACAGCTCACACCAAGATTATCCCGACACCAATCAGCAAACTTCTCAGCCAATTCCGCATCAGTCACATCGATATCAACTGCACAGATCGGGAAAGGCCCTTGACCTGTCAGGATGCCTACACCTTGATTTGCATACTTAGGTACATCAATAGCGGTTAGCCGAACATTCTGCCATTCGTCCATCACAGGGCGTTTCATGCCCTGCTTAATTGGAATGATCATGTAGTGATTGGCTAGAAGGTTTTTGCCATGTTCCTTGAAATAGCTCACTTAACCCCCTCAAGATTTGACAGATCGTCAAATTCTTTTGGAGCAGCCACATCGAAGCGCTCTGGGTAAAGTAACTGCATTTCAGTTATTTCCCCTTTGAAGAATTGTGTTAAATCTTCCGCCAGTTTCAACGACGGTCTTTGTGTACCGCTTTCAATCCTTGATAAGTTCCCTGCATCAGATGAAACCGCAGCGGCAACTTCCGCTAATGAATATTTATGTATCTCTCTAATGCGACGAAGTGGTGTCATCGTTTTCGCCTTTCATATTAACAATCTACTTATGTTGCACTAAACGCAACATATGGTCAATATTTGTTGCGCTTATTTTCATTGCGTTTGACGCAATATTAATAATAAAATTTCTCATATACCCCAAACCCATCTAATAGGCTTAAGCGTGAAAACTGAACTTGGTGCTGCAATCAAAGAATTAAGAAAAGAAAGAAACATGAGCCAAGAAACTTTAGGCAATGCAATTGGTGTAGATAAAGGGAATATTTCTAGATATGAATCAGGAAAACAATTTCCTGAATTAGATAAAATTAGCAATATAGCCGAAGCGTTAGGTGTAGAAGTTTGGGAACTATTTGCAAAAGCTCAAGGATGTAATTTTTCAGAAGCATCTGAACTGTATAGAGTTCCTTTAATTTCATGGGTTCAGGCAGGGAATTACAATGAAGTTTTTCTAGATCCAACTAATCTTGATAATTTAGAATGGGTTGAAACAACTTACCGCGCCCGAAGATATACCTATGCTTTGAGAGTTGTTGGCGATAGTATGGAACCAAAATTCCCAGAAGGTTGCGTAATTATCGTTGAGCCTGAAGAACAGCCACACAATAAAAGTTATGTGATCGCTCTTTTACAAGACAGCAATAAAGCCACTTTCAAGCAGTTGATCGACGATGAATCTGGTAAATATTTAAAGCCTTTAAATGAAAAATATCCAATCATGAATATGCAGCCACGTACAGGTTTTTGCGGTGTAGTTAAGAAAATGCAAATGGATGTTTAATTCTTAAAAATATAAATTATTAAATAACAATAGCCTGCGAATAACGCAGGCTTTTTTATTTATTTATTTAAAAAGTTGCACTTGACGCAATATAAAGTTGCGAGTAATTTATCCAATATGTTGAGTTAAACGCAACTTGAGGATAAAAACATGACAATCGCAATTCCAGAATTCCGCCTTCAAACTTGTTTAGCGCTAATCAGTGCGGGCACAACGCAATCGGATCAGTTAATTGGCACTGTTTCAGCATTAGAAAAATTCGTTTTTGGTGAGGAAAAAGCTGAAGTAGATGCAACACCTGAGTTCAAAAATGCCAAGACTGAAACACCAGCCAAGGCAACAAAGTCGACTGAAAAGTCTGAAGAAGTCAAAGCCGAAGTTGCTGCAAAAGAAGAAACGGCTGCGGAAGAAATCCAAACGAGCATTCCTAACTTCACTAAAGACGAGGTACACAAGGCACTTGTTGCAGTTGCAAAAGACCACGGTCGCCCTGCACTCGTTACCCTCTTAAAAGAAGTGAATGCCGAAAAGCTAACGGATGTTGCCGAATCAGACTATCCAAAACTAATGAAATTAGTTGAGGAGTATCCAGTATGAAAAAAGGACGCTTTGACGAAATCGTAGATAAGCGTTTGAACGCTATTGATTTCGCAGAACCACAAGAACTTACCCAACGCGAAAAGGTTGTAGCAATTATCAGCCTGACCATTTTAGGCGCGTTGATCATCTTCCTTGCTGCAACTACGTACTAAGGGGCAAGCCATGACTTCACATGCAAAGTTAAGTCCGTCAGCTGCACACCGTTGGATGCATTGTGCGGGCAGCATGATCTTAGAAAAGGACCTTCCTGATTCTTCATCTGAACATGCTGATCTAGGTACAGCTGCGCATTTCCTTGCATCTGAAAGCTTAGAGCAAGGAAAAAATGCTACTGACTTTTTGAATCAACAAATTCAATTAACCAATGGTGTAGCAAGTTGGGGAGCGCAAACTGAATCAACTGGACAAGCATTTTTTACTGTTGATTTAGAAATGACAGAGAACGTTCAAAAGTATCTTGATGCTGTGCGTTCTCAGTCAGAAGGAAACCAACTACTTGTAGAACAACGTGTCGAGTTTTCTAACTACATCAATTCAGAAAACGCTTTCGGTACTAGTGATGCAGTCGTTTTGACTGATACAGAAATTCAGATCCACGACCTTAAATATGGTCGTGGTGTAAAGGTCAGCGCAGAAAGCAATGAGCAATTGAAACTCTATGCACTTGGAGCCCTAAACGAGTTCGGTTTGCTTGGCGACTTTGAACAAGTCCGAATGGTTATCCATCAACCACGCTTAGGCTATATGTCAGAAGATGTTTGCACGATTGCAGAGTTAGAAAACTTTGCCCTAGAAGCAAAAGCATCTGCTGAATTTATCCGCTGCTTAGAAATCGGCTTAGATGATGGTGATGGCGGTGCAATTGCAGATTTCGAATCTTCATTTAATCCAGGTGAAAAGCAATGCCAATGGTGTAAAGCCAAAGCAACTTGTGAAGCCTTAGCAAAGCACAATTTGCAAACTGTTTTGGGTGATTTCGATGACCTTACCCAAATCGACCTACAGACCGGTATTTCACAAGCCATAGAGCAAGTTGCAAATCACGAAAACGACAAGCTCGGCAAATTGTATGCAGCGATTCCCCTTCTTGAATCGTGGATTAAAGCCATTGATTCAGTGGTTCACCAGAAGCTACATGCAGGTGAAACGGTTGAGGGTTTCAAACTTGTACAAGGTCGCCAAGGTTCTCGCGCATGGTCAAACGCTGATGAAGCAGAAGCTTTATTAAAAAGCATGCGTTTAAAAACTGAAGAAATGTACGACCTCAAATTAATCAGCCCAACCACCGCTGAAAAATTAAAGAAAGCCGATGCTATTGGCCCACGTCAGTGGACCAAAGTCGAAGCCCTTATTACACGTCCTGACGGTAAACCTACGGTTGCACCGATTAGCGACAAACGTCCTGCACTGGATGTAAACCCACAAAACGATTTTGAAGACCTAACTGCTTAATGGAGCAATAACAATGAAGATAACTCTTAAAAATGTACGCCTCGCTTTCCCTTGCCTATTTGAAGCTAAAACAGTGAATGGCGAAGGTGAACCTGCATTCTCTGCATCTTTCCTCTTACCTGCAAACCATCCGCAGATTAAAGAAATTAAAGATGCTATGGAAAAAGCAGGCCAAGAAAAATGGGGCACTAAATGGCCTCAAGTTAAAAAAGAAATCGAAACCAAAGATCGTACTGCTTTGCATGATGGCGATACCAAATCTGACTATGACGGTTTTGCAGGTCACTACTTCATTTCTGCTCGTAACAAAACGCGCATCACTGTAGTAGATCGTGATCGTACCCCCCTTGTTCAAGCGGACGGTAAACCTTATGCGGGTTGCTTTGTGAACGCTTCGATCGAACTTTGGTGCCAAGACAACAACTACGGTAAACGCATTAATGCATCGTTACGTGGCGTGCAATTCCTCAAAGACGGTGAAGCGTTTGCAGGCGGTGGCGTTGCCAATGCTGACGAATTTGACGACTTAGCCGCGGATGAAATTGATACGGATCCTTTATTCGCATAACAACCGCCAAGTCCAGTACTACCTCGACTCGACAAGCTATGAGTGTTGAGACTGGAAATAACCGTAGCAGCTATTGATAGAGGTTTCTATCTCCCCTTTAGGCAATAGCCGTGGTCACTACGAGAGTGTGACTCCCTTCTTACTATAAAACCATTGCTTTGGAAAGTGAATGTCTAGTTGTTGACCCCTCTACGTTCACTTTACCAAAGCATAGGAGAATCAATATGCGACTTAATAAATTAATAATAGATAATTTCGCAGGCGGTGGCGGCACAAGCACAGGTTTAGAACAAGCTTTCGGTCGCTCAGTAGATGTCGCAATTAATCACGATCCCAAAGCATTAGCAATGCACCGAGCCAATCATCCTGACACCGAACATTATTGCGAAAGTGTTTGGGATGTAGATCCAAGAGAAGTTGCAAAAGGTAAACCTGTTGGTCTTGTTTGGTTATCGCCTGACTGTAAGCATTTTTCAAAAGCTAAGGGCAGCAAACCTTTGGATAAGAAGATACGCGGTCTTGCTTGGGTTGCTTTGCGTTGGGCTGATTTAGTTGAACCTGATGTAATCATGCTTGAGAACGTAGAAGAATTCAAAACCTGGGGCAGAATAGGCGAAGACGGTAAGCCATGCCCAAAACATAAAGGCAATACTTTCAAAAGCTTTGTAAACGCACTTAAGTATCAAGGGTACGCCGTTGAATGGCGCGTTTTAGTTGCGTGTGACTTTGGCGCACCTACAACCCGTCGACGCTTTTTTCTTGTTGCTCGTCGTGACGGCCTTCCTATTGTATGGCCGAAGCCTACACATGGTTCCCCTAATACAAAGGCAGTTAAATCGGGATTATTGAAACCATTCCGTACAGCAGCCGAGTGCATCGACTGGTCTATTCCATGCCCAAGCATATTCGAGCGCAAAAAACCTTTAGCTGAATCAACATCAAAACGTGTTGCCACTGGCTTAGTTCGTCACGTCATTAATAATCCTGAGCCTTTCATTGTAAATGGTAATGTTGCGCCAGTGATGACAGAGATTGCCAATGCTTCTTCACCTCGATGTATGAAAGCGGATGAACCGATTCGCACAATCTGCGCATCAACGAAAGGCGGACATCATGCATTAGTCACAGCATTTATTGCTAAACACTATACAGGCGTAGTTGGCAACAAATGTGATCAAACACTTGGAACCATTACAACTAAGGACCATCACAGCGTTGTAACAGGAACTATTGTTAAGTTAAGAAATAATTGTATTGGACAATCAGTTCAAGAACCTTTGCACACTATTACTGCCAGTGCTGGGCACTTTGCTGCTGTTTGTGCATTTCTAACAGCTTTCTATGGCAATGAAAAAGATGCAAACAGCGTTAAGGATCCGCTAAGAACAATTACGACAAAAGACCGTTTCGGTTTGGTTATGGTCAAAGGTGTAGCGCATCAAATTGTTGATATCGGCTTGCGTATGTTTCAACCAGTTGAACTTTTCAAAGCTCAGGGTTTTCCAGAAACTTACATTTTTAGTTATGGCGTGGATGAATCAGGCCAAACTATAAAATTAACAAAAACAGAGCAAACAAGAATGGTTGGTAATTCAGTACCACCTGATCTGGCACGTGCTTTGGCTACAGCTAATTTTAGTTATTTAAATGATCAAGTAGGGGTTTGCCAATGACCTCTACTCTCTATCTCGATCTCGAAACCTACTGCGAAACGCCGATTAAAAACGGCACTCATGCTTATGCTGAAAATGCCGAAATTACAGTTTTTGCATGGGCTTTAAATGATGGCGAAGTGCATGTTGAGGATCTGACTCAAAACGAACCATCACAAGCACTTATTAATTTACTTCATGATGAATCAGTTAAGTTAGTCGCTCATAACTCAGGCTTTGACCGTACTGTTTTGCGCCATTGCTATCATGGTGCTGAACTTAAAATCGAACGTTGGGAAGATACAATGGTTCAGGCTTTGAGCCATTCGTTACCAGGCGGCTTAGAAATTCTCTGTGAGATTTTCAAGATCGATCAGGACAAGGCAAAGGACAAAGCAGGTAAACAACTTATTCAGCTATTTTGCAAACCGCGTCCTGCGAATCAAAAGATCAGACGTGCAACAAGCAAAACACATCCCGTTGAATGGGCAAGATTTCTTGATTATGCGAAAAACGATATTTTGGCTATGCGCGAATTGCACAGAAAAATTCCTAAATGGAATTATCGCAATGCTGAATTAGCTTTATGGCATCTTGATCAAAAAATTAATGATCGTGGCGTTTGCATTGATCTTGAGCTAGTCACCTCAGCGATTGAAGCTGTTGAGAAAGCTCAAAAAGGATTAGCAAAACGCACAGTCACATTAACAGATGGCGAAGTACAAGCTGCAACTCAACGCGACGCAATGCTTGCACATATTCTTGAAGCACATGGTGTTTCGTTACCCAACATGCAGAAATCAACTTTAGAACGCCGATTAAATGACGAAAATTTGCCTTTAGTTGTGCGTGAATTAATTGCGATACGTCTACAAGCATCAACAACCAGTACAGCTAAATACGCAGCATTGGTTAAAGGTACAAGTAAAGACGGTCGATTACGCGGAACGCTTCAATTTAATGGGGCTTCTCGCACTGGACGTTGGGCCGGACGATTATTCCAGCCACAAAACTTACCACGCCCTGCTCTTAAGCAATCTGTAATTGATGAAGGCATTGAGACTTTGAAAATCGGCTGTGCTGATATGTTCTATGAAAATGTCATGGAGCTAACCAGTTCTGCAATTCGTGGTTGTATTTGCGCACCTGAAGGCAAAAAGCTCGTTGTATCTGACTTATCCAATATCGAAGGACGTGCATTAGCTTGGCTTGCAGGTGAAAATTGGAAGATCAAAGCATTTTATGACTTTGATGCAGGCATAGGGCATGATCTTTATAAATTGTCTTATGCAAAATCATTCAGCGTTTCGCCTGAGTCAGTAGACAAAGAACAACGCCAAGTAGGTAAGGTTCAGGAGTTAGCCTTAGGTTATGAAGGCGGTGTTGGTGCGTTTTTAACATTCGCTGCTGCGTACGGCTTAGACCTCGATGCAATGGCAGACCAAGCATACGACAGCTTAGACGCTAAGATTTTGAATGAAGCAATTCGCGCTTGGGAATGGCATAAGAAAGAACGCCGTTCAACATTTGGACTCAAGAAAAAAACTTGGCTTGTATGTGACTCATTTAAGCGCTCATGGCGTTATGCGCATCCGAATATCAGTGCATGGTGGAATGAACTAAGACAAGCAGCGATTGAAGCAATACGTAACCCCGACCGCCCTGTGCCATGCCGCAAAGTTACTTTTATCAAAAAAGGCTCATGGTTATTAATCAAATTACCAAGCGGAAGATACCTATGCTACCCAGGTGCTAAAGCTGAAGACGGCAAAATTTCTTACCTAGGCAATAACCAGTACACACGTAAATGGGAACGCCTTTACACCTACGGTGGCAAGTTTGCCGAGAACATCACGCAGGCTTTTTCCCGTGATGTACTTGGCTACAACATGCCGCTAATCGAAGAATCAGGCTATGACATTTGCCTATCGGTACATGACGAAGTGATTACTGAAACAGATGATCAGCCTGAATTTAACCCTGACCATTTATCAAGTCTGCTTGCACGCAATCCAGATTGGGCAATTGATTTGCCTTTAGCAGCAGCAGGCTTTGAATCTTACCGTTATAAGAAGGACTAACGCTATGGGAAATATCGAAATTGAATTACCAATTCAACTGTTAGAAGCAGCAACAATATGTGCTTCAAAAAAGGACATTAGAAAGGTTTTGATTGGTGTCGCTTTTAGTCACGGACACATCACGTCTTGCGATGGGCATCGGGCTTTTGCATGCCCGATTAAAGGGCTAGATGAAAACGTAGAACTTATTATTCCTTTAGACGATATCAAGCATTTTTTGAAACAGGTCCCAAGCAAGCACCGTCATGAAATTTGCAAAGTTATTTATGATCCTCATGCCAAAAAGGGCGAAATTGTTATAACTGAGAAAAATGTGGCGGCACGTATATTATTTGTAGCAATAGACGGTAAATACCCAGATTGGCGCAGAATTTTTCCGAAAGACTTACCTCCTTCAATCAATTATGAAGGAAGCATCCCTCAATTCAATTGGCAATATTTGGCTGATTTCCAAAAGGTGCACAAAATATTAGGCGGTGACGGTCTTAATGTAGGTTTCCGTGCTCTATCAGCTAGAGAAGTGGCAGGAATATTTTTTAGAGGGGGGCCTTTCGAAGATGGGCGTGTTTTCCAAGATGTTAAAGCTTGCTTAATGACTATGAGGATTTAGGGGGTACGATCATGCAAATTAATGATCCTGATTGGTACGAAATTGAGAAAGCCAAAACGATTATAAAGGATGCACTTTTCGGTGAATACGAATATCTATCCGAAGATGAGAAAGCCAATCTCTACATTGAATTGCGCAAAGTGGCCCTTGAGCATGCGCGAATCGAAAATTGAAGCCTACCTAGTGCAACGAGTTAAAGCACTAGGGGGCGAAGTTCGGAAAGTTAAATGGATCGGTCGCAACTCTGCGCCTGACCGTATCGTAATGCTACCAAGCAACACATTTTGGGCAGAGCTAAAAGCAACAGGCGAAAAACCAACAGCGGCACAGATCAGAGAGCATAAACGCATGTGTGATATGGGTCAGCGAGTTGAAGTTATCGACAGCATAAAACGAATTGAGGAGTTATTGGGATGAGTAATGTTTTTGAAGTTTTAAAGGGTTTAACTGAGTATTTAAATAAAATCGAAATCCAACTTGAGCATGATTACAAAAGAGACCCGCATGACGTAAACCGAGTGTTTGCAGGAATCAAAGCCGATGTAGTAAAAAACATTCGTAAGCATCTTACTGAATCTATGCAAGATTCGAATCTGACGTTTTACCCTGTTTTAAACCTTGGGCACGGCAGCATTGAAGTTGCCGAAGGTATCTCGCAAGATGCTTATGCTCTAATTTTGGGGAACAACGGTGGAGGCACCGTTGGTAAAGCGCTTCAAGGCAACCGTTTCATAGCGCATGATGAAACACTAGCGATTTTAAAGTTTCACAGTGTTCAAAGTTTAGATGTTGTTCTTGATCGTTTAAATCGTTTACGTGAAAGAGTTATAAAAAACGAGCCTGTTCAAATTATAGATACACAAGGGAATGTAGTCCAGACGATCACTCCAACGCTATCTAAAGGACAAGGCTGATGACCGCACTCGAGTACAAACCGCACGATTACCAACATGCCATTATCAATCACATTCTTGATAATGAGCGTTGCGGTGTGTGGGCGGGAATGGGTACGGGCAAAACTTCCTCTACCCTCACCGCTTTAGATATTCTCGAATTGCTTGAACCCGGTGCAACACTGGTTGTTGCCCCTTTGCGGGTTGCTGCTACTACATGGCCTGATGAAGCGAAAAAGTGGAAGCACCTAGAGCATTTCAAAGTTGTCGCTGCCGTTGGTACTGCCGAGGAACGTGTACGTGCTTTAAAACAAAAAGCCAATGTCTATACGATTAACTATGAAAATTTACCTTGGCTTGTAGGTTACTTAAAAGAGAACTGGTTTTTCACAAAGATAGTTGCGGATGAAAGCACAAAGCTAAAAGGCTTTCGTATTAGCCAAGGTTCAGTTCGCGCACGCGCCTTAGGTAAAGTTGCTCATACTCGAGTCAAAAGATTTATCGCCTTGACAGGAACACCAAGCCCAAACGGACTTAAAGACCTATGGGGTCAAGTATGGTTTATTGATCGCGGTCAAAGATTAGGCACAAGTTTTGGTGCGTTTACTCAACGTTGGTTTCAGCAAGTTCAAGTTGGTGCAGACCGTAATGCTGTTCAGCTTGTACCCTTTCCACATAGCCAAACGGAAATACAAACCAAGCTTAAAGATATTTGTTTGAGCATTGAAGCAAAAGATTATTTTGATATTAAAGAGCCGATCTTTAACACCATTGAAGTTGAATTGGCAGGAAAAGCGCGAAAGCTATATGACGAAATGGAAAAAGAAATGTTCATTGAACTTTCTGCAAATACCGAAGTCGAAGCGTTTAATGCAGCATCTAAAACAATGAAATGCCTGCAATTGGCAAGCGGTTCAATCTATACCGATGATCAAGGCAATTGGCAACCTATACATGATTTAAAACTACAGGCGCTTGAATCCATTGTTGAAGAAGCTTGCGGAATGCCCGTGCTTGTTGCGTATCACTTTAAGAGCGACCTTGCTCGATTAGAAAAAGCGTTCCCTCAAGGCAAGCAATTGGATAAAGATCCGAAGACAATCCACGACTGGAATGCAGGAAAAATCCCTGTGCTATTCGCCCACCCTGCAAGCGCAGGTCACGGTCTAAATCTACAAGACGGGGGAAATATCTTAGTGTTCTTTTCCCATTGGTGGGATTTAGAACAATACCAACAAATCATTGAACGTATTGGACCAACACGCCAAGCGCAAGCAGGTCACGATCGTCCAGTTTATATTCATCATATTGTTGCAAAAAACACGATTGATTCTGTCGTTATGGAGCGCCGAGATTCAAAGCGCGAAGTGCAGGATTTATTGATGGAAGCAATGAAACGCAGAGAGGTTTAGAATGGGAAAATTCACAGTAATATTTGAAGCAGAGTCAGCTCCTAAACTTTTTCTAGATCAGGTGCTTCCAAATATAGGTAAAGTAGTTGAATTAAAATCTGAAGAATTACCGTCGCGCGTGCCTGTATCTTTTTTGATGGAGCGCTTCAGTCTTTCTCGTAAAATTATTATTGAGACCCTTCGACCTTTTAACCGTGGACGCGATGGTAAGCACATGTATGACCCTAAAGAAGTCATGCCGATTTTAGAAAATCTAAATACAGAAGCTAAGACGCGGCAATCAAGACGTAAGAATTAAAAAAGGCGCTATATGCGCCTTTAATTAATTAATTTTATAAAATTTTAATATAAGTTTCTGTAAATCATCATTTATAAAGGATTTTTTAAGCTTCAGAAAATTATCAGCTCTAAAACCAGAAAGTACAGCCCAATAATTTCCAACCGTTGTTGTATTACAGTCCACTTTTGCCAAACATAAATCAACCATTAGGTTTAAGAGCTTAGGAGTTATATCATCTAGATTAGATTCTTCACTTTCTAAAGTTGCATTAAACTCATTAAGTACTTTTTTCAAAAAATCAATTTCTGGCATTAAGAGCTCAAATGAATCTGCCATGCTCTGAGATAATTTATCGATATCTTTCATCTCCAAGGGGGCACCCTTTACGGTTTTCCCCACCGCAACATAGAATTCATGAAATCTATTTTCACAATCATTTAAGAGAACATGTGTGTTTTTTCTGATCTCTTTTAACATGTCTACTCGGTGTTGTTCACGCCAATCCGTAAAAATCATGTATGCAACAAAGGAGGCAAACAGAGTTGTACCCGCAGCAATAAAATCCCCACTAATTCCAATAATCTCTCTACCGATTATGGCAAATTCGCAACAAATCAAAATACAAATTATCGCGACAATAACCAGTTCATGTAATTTCAGTTTTTTCATGGTGAATATGATTGTAGATTAAGTTTTAAGGCATATTATCAAGTAAATAATGTAAATAAACTAGGGCGCATTATGCGCCCTCTAATCATTATAACCCTTTAAAAAGCTGCTTTTTTACATATTCTGTAGTTGCAGACTTATACATTTCATTGAAGTTTTCGAAATTTGTATTATCTCTTACAAATGAGTCAATATCTTCTTGTGGGATAGCGTCAAAATCTTCTTTAGATTCCACTTTGAATCCTGCTTTCTCAAACAAATCATCTATGCTACTAAACTGTGTATGGGATTGAAGGAACCCCTCATTAAAAATAACACCTAATTGTACGTCATGTTGCCCGTCTAATTTTTTCGCATTTTCTACTAACTTTTTAAGACCTTTAAAATCATCACTCATTTCATTACCCTTTAAAAAAATATATGAAAGAATAGATTTACCTGTTTTACTCAAAAAGATGTATAAAATAAGCATTTTGTTACAATAATTAAAGGCGACACCACTTCGGCACCATCAATACACAAAGTATTGTTTTAAAAAGATTAAAATAACCTTGCCAAGGTTGGGGTCGGGAGTTCGAGTCTCCTTTCCCGCTCCAGATTCAAAAAAAGCACTTATCGAAAGATAAGTGCTTTTTTCTTAGCCTAAATACATCAAATGATTATATTTCAAAATAAATAACCTCTTAAATATTAAAGTCTAAAGTTAAGCTCTCACGCCAAAAACACCAGTCTTTAAATAGAGTTTTATATCAATTACTTATTATTTTTAGCTCAACTTTTTTTCACTATTAATATAAATGCAACCCAAATAAACTTAAACAAGCAAAGCTTTACTAAAAGTTAAACAACTCCCACAGTCGATGACTACACTTTATTGATTATTTTTCATAACTTAGGTATCGATCTTTTTTACAACAAGGTTCATTGAAAATGAAAAAATCATTAATTGCTCTTTCAATTGCTTCTATTTTTCTTGTAGCGTGTAGCAAAACTGAGAATAAAAAAACTGAAGAACAAACACCTGCCGTAGCAACAAGTGAAGCTGCGTCAGAAGCAACAATTGCAGATAATGCTCACACTGCTGAAAATGCCTTAGACTGGAATGGCACCTATAAAGGTATATTACCATGTGCTGACTGTGAAGGTATTGAAACTGAATTAGAGCTTAATTCAGATAAAACTTATGAAATCAAAGAAACTTATCTTGGTAAAGGCGATGGCAAACCATTTGAAAGCAAAGGTAGCTTCAAATTTGACATTAAAAACCCATCTATTATTGAGTTAGATAAAGCGGGTGATAGCCGAAAATATTTTGTTGCTGAAGGTTATTTAAAAACACTAGATTTGGAAGGTAAAGAAATTACTGGTGAATTAGCTGATAAATATCAACTTAAAAAAGAAGCAGAATAGTCTTTTGAATTTTAAATGCTCGCGATAGCGAGCATTTTTATTATGCATATAAAAAACCCTGCTTTAGCAGGGTTTTTTTAAATCAATTCATGGCTTAGTGAGCTGAGAATTGGTTCATTGTGTTTTTAGCATCATCGTGCGCTTTAAGAGCGTTATCACCAGAGAAGATTTCTTTGTGATCATCACCGATGTCCGAACCAGCCATTGCTTGGTGTTTAACACAAGCGATACCACCACGGATTTCTTTACGTTGTACGCCAGCAACATAAGCCAACATACCTTCAGAACCGAAGTAACCTTGTGCAAGCTCATGAGTAGAAAGAGCAGCAGTATGGTAAGTCGGAAGTGTGATCAAGTGATGGAACACACCAGCTTCACGAGAAGCATCAGCTTGGAATGTACGTACTTTCTCATCAGCATCAGCAGCTAATTCAGTAGCATCGTACTCAGCGCTCATTAACTTAGCACGGTCGTATGCAGAAACGTCTTTACCTTCAGCAACCCAACGGTCGTAAGCTTGTTGACGGAAGTTTAAAGTCCAGTTGAATGATGGGCTGTTGTTGTAAACAAGCTTAGCATTAGGAACTGTTTCACGTACACGGTTAACCATGTGAGCGATTTCTTCAACGTTTGGAGTCGCAGTTTCGATCCAAAGAAGATCTGCACCATTTTGCAGGCTAGATACACAGTCAAGTACAACACGGTCAATTTGAGTGTCAGCACGGAACTGATACAAACCAGAAGCTAAACGCTTAGGACGGTGTAATTTACCATTACGTTTGATCAAGATTTCGTCTTCTTGAGCATCAGCAATGTCAATTTCAACTGTATCTAAGAAACCGATATATTGAGAAGCAATGTCACCTGGCTCTTTAACCACTGGGATTTTTTGAGTCAAGTCAGCGCCTTCAGAGTCAGTACGCGCAACGATGATACCGTCATCAAGACCCATTTCTAAGAATGCATAACGTAAAGCATGGATTTTAGAGATAAAGTCTTCGTGTGGAACAGTTACTTTACCAGCTTGGTGACCACATTGTTTCGCATCAGATACTTGGTTTTCAATTTGAAGCGCACAAGCACCAGCTTCGATCATTTTCTTAGCAAGTAAGTAAGTCGCTTCTTCGTTACCGAAACCAGCGTCGATGTCAGCAATAATTGGCACAACGTGAGTTTGGAAACCATCGATTTGAGCTGTGATTTCAGCTGCTTTAGCAGTATCACCAGCTTCGTTTGCTTTTTTAAGCGCACGGAACAAATCGTTAAGTTCTTTCGCATCAGCTTGACGTAAGAATGTATAGATTTCTTCGATCAATGCAGGAACAGAAGTTTTTTCATGCATTGATTGGTCAGGAAGTGGACCAAATTCTGAACGAAGTGCAGCAACCATCCAACCAGAAAGGTAGATATAACGGCGCTCAGTTGTACCAAAGTATTTTTTGTTCGCAATCATTTTTTGTTGCGCGATAAAACCGTGCCAGCAACCTAATGATTGAGTATATTTGCTAGAATCAGCATCATAAGCAGCCATATCACGACGCATAATCGCAGCTGTATATTTAGCAATGTCTAAACCAGTTTTGAATTGGTTTTGCATTTGCATACGCGCAGCATCTTCTGGGCTAATATCGCGCCAAGTGTTGCCGAATTTTGCTTTTAATTCGCGGATTGCATCAATCGCTGTTTGATATGTAGACATGATATATTCCTTTTGAGGATAGGCATCGAATGATCGCTAAAAATCGTGATTTTATGTAGTCTAGATTTCAAGCACTTCATCAACATGTTTCACAGCTTAGTCTTTGCCAACAAATTTATCCAATATTCTAGGTTAATCTTCAGTATTTTCTTATGAAATATAGGAGTTAATCACATTTCTGCCGCAAAGAATACAACGCAAATATTTGTTTTTTAAATAAATTTAATCAAATTCAATTATTTAAAAAATAATCAAATTAATTTTTTAAATTATCAACTGATCAGTTCAAAGCTTTAAACACCATCAAAATAGAGTTTGAATTTGATCAAATTGACCAATGCTTATCTGATCATTTTTTATTATTCTTCAAAGATTATATCTTGCATTTTTATGGACAAATTCTCCATAAATTCAATGATTGGCTTGGTACAATTTTTCAACTTACCACCCTATTTTTATGTCGTATTAAGTTACACAAATGGCTCTAGATATGGCATAATTCAAGACAATTCAAGAATTTTATTTTCGGTATTTTTTTTATGAATCTGGAGCGGGTCGATCTCAATTTATTAATTTATCTTGATGTACTTCTTCGTGAAAAAAATGTCACAAGAGCAGCGGAACAATTAGGGGTAACCCAACCTGCGATGAGTAATATTTTACGCCGTTTGCGTAATTTATTTAACGATCCGCTTTTGATTCGCTCTTCTGAAGGGATGACACCGACTGAACGTGCATTAGAATTACAGCCTCGTATTCGTGATGCATTATCAGATCTTTCAATGATTCTTGAGCCACGAACTGAATTTAGACCTTATACCAGTACGCGTGTTTTCCGCATCATGACTTCAGATTATGCTGAAGCAACCCTAGTACCTCGTCTTGTAAAAGCTCTTCGCTCTGAAGCACCAAATGTTGTTCTCGACTTTTTAACACCAAGTGATGTGTCCTATCGTGATATGGAACAAGGTAAAGTTGATTTAGCAATTAACCGTTTTAATGAAATTCCTCAAAGTTTTCATCAAGTTCTGGTATGGCGCGATAGCTTTAGTTGCATCTTGAATGATAAACACCCTGCTGTTACGCATCTAAACCTTAAAAGTTATTTAGATGCACAACATATATGGGTATCAAAAACAGGAATGGGCGTTGGCTTTGGCGTAAATCCAGACAAACAAGCTGGTTTAGGCTGGATCGATCAAGCTTTAGAACGAATTGGTCAACGTCGTAAAATTTCAGTTTTTACACGTCATTATCAAATGCCAGCACTATTAGCGCAAAATGTTGATTTAATTGCAACATTACCTACACGTATGGCTCGACTACAAGCACAGAATCCTCGATTATTAATCAAAGATCCTCCTTTTTATATTCCTGAATTTGAATTAAAAATGGCTTGGTGTCCTTTGCTTCATCATCATCCTGCTCATCGCTGGTTACGTCAGCTTATTTTATTCGTTGCTCGACAAATGATTGAAGAAGAAAATCGTGAGTTCCTTACCAACAATTCACAATTTCCTCAATTCCAAAATGTTAGTTTGTAAATCTACCAAAACCCTTTCGGATATGCTTGTTTCATAAGCAAAATTGTTATTCTGAGGTAATACCCAATTACCTCATTCTTTTTTTTGTGTTACAACATATTCATAATAAATGATGTACCACAGGTGATGTGTGAGTCTCTTTCAAAATATTATTATTATTATGCTGCTTATTTCAGCGGCAGGCTTTTTATCACTTACAGAAATTGCACTGGCAGGCGCTCGGAAAGTTAAATTAAAAATCTTAGCCGAATCTGGTGAAATACGTGCCCAAAAAGTTTTAGATCTTCAAGAACAATCTGCTGACTTCTTTGCAGCTTCACAAATTGGCTTAAATGCTGTTGCGATTCTTGGCGGTATTTTAGGTGAAGCCGCTTTTCGTCCATTTTTTGTAGAAATGATCAAAGGTTTTTATGCTGGTCCTTGGTTAGAAACCATTGGTTTTGCACTGTCCTTTACTATGGTCACGTCACTATTCATTTTATTTGCTGATTTGATGCCAAAACGCTTGGCAATGATCGCTCCGGAAAAAATTGCAATTAGCGTTATTGATCCCATCCAAGTTTTTATAAAGGTTTGTAAACCTTTGGCTTGGGGAATTAATGCGATTGCAAACTTGTTATTTCGCTTATTTAAAGTAAATACAATTCGTGATGACAACATCACCTTTGATGATATTTCAGCGGTAATGGATGCAGGTGCTCAAGCGGGTGTTTTGCAAAAACAAGAACACCACTTTATTGAAAACGTTTTTGAACTTGAAGAAAGAACAGTTCCATCAAGCATGACCACGCGTGAAAATGTGGTTTATTTTACACTTAAAGAAAATGAAAGTAGTATTCGCCAAAAACTCGCTGAATATCCTTATTCAAAATTTTTAGTCTGTAATGAACATATTGATCAAGTCATTGGTTATGTCGATACCAAAGATATTTTAGTCCGTATCTTAAATAATCAATCTCTACTTCAACTCAATGAATCTACAATCCGCACCGTCTTAATCATTCCTGATACCTTAACTTTATCCGAAGTACTTGATCGTTTTCGCTCTACCAAAGAAAAGTTTGCAGTCGTTATTAACGAATATGCTCTAGTTGTTGGAGTGATTACCTTAAGCGACATTATGATTACAGTGATGGGTGATTGGGTTACGCCTATGGAAGAAGACCTACAAATCATTAAACGTGATAATCATTCTTGGCTCATCGATGGAAGTACACCAATTGAAGACGTTAAACATGTCTTAGAAATTGAAGAATTTCCAGAAAATGAAAATTATGAAACAATCGCAGGTTTCATCATGTACCGTCTACGCAAAATCCCTCGCCCTGCCGATGCTGTTGAATACGCAGGATTTAAGTTTGAAGTTGTAGATATTGATCATTATAAAATTGACCAACTACTTGTCACTCAAATTATGCCAAATCTTGATAATGACTCACCTCCACCCTCAGAATCTTAAAAGGCAATTTGATATTTAACCTTTTAATTTTATTGAATATTATCTTTTTCCAACAGTATTTTATAAAAATTGAAATATCATCTTATCAACGATATTTAGTATTACAATCTATTTATTCAATATAAAAAACGCCTAATACAATTAGGCGTTTTTTAATTTGAAGCGTTCATTCTTTAGAAAACAAACGCATCTTAAAATTTATGCATTTGTTTCAGCTGGAATTTTTGTATAACTTACGCCACACATTTGTTCAGCGATACGTAATACTTGGCAGCTATAGCCCACTTCATTATCGTACCAAACATAAGCTGTTAAACGTGTACCAGAAGTGATTGTCGCTTGCGCATCAAACACACCCGCAGTACGTGAACCAATAAAGTCACTTGATACAACTTCAGTGGAATTGGTATAACCAATCTGACCTTGCAAGCTAGAGTTGATTGAGATTTGGCGAATGTATTCATTCACTTCTTCACGATCAACTTCTTTCTCTAAGTTTAAGTTCAAGATTGCAAGTGAAACGTTTGGTGTAGGAACACGTACAGAGTTACCTGTCAATTTACCTTTAAGACCTGGTAATGCTTTAGCAACCGCTTTAGCAGCACCAGTCTCTGTGATTACCATGTTCAATGTTGCAGCACGACCACGACGATCTGCTTTGTGGTAATTATCAATAAGGTTTTGGTCATTAGTGAACGAGTGAACCGTTTCAACATGACCATTTAATACTTTGTATTTGTCGTCTAAAACTTTTAATACAGGTGTAATTGCATTGGTTGTACAGCTTGCAGCAGAGATGATTTTATCTTCATCCAAGATGTCAGTGTTGTTCACACCAAATACAACATTTTTCATCTCGCCTTTACTTGGTGCAGTCAATACCACACGTGCAACGCCTGCACATTTCAAGTGTTGGCTCAAACCTTCAGCATCACGCCATTTGCCTGTATTGTCGATCAAAAGCGCATTATCAATACCGTAAGCTGTGTAATCTACTTCGCTTGGGCTTGAAGCATAGATCACTTTGATGAATTGACCATTTGCAATGATTGCTTCGTTTTCTTCATCAACTGAAATCGTACCATCAAAAGTACCGTGAATAGAGTCACGACGTAATAATGAAGCACGTTTCGCTAAATCACCATCAGATGATTTACGAACGACAATTGCTTTAAGGCTTAAACCACGACCTAAACCAGATTGGCTAATGATTAAACGCGCTAAGATACGACCGATACGACCAAAACCATAAAGAACAACATCTTTAGGTTGCTCAGTTTTCGCTTTACCTTGAATTGATTCGACAGCTTTTGCAACAAAAGCCTCTACATCACCACCTTGATTTTTATATTCAACAGCAAGCTTACCGATATCAACTTCAGCAGAACCGATGTTTTCAACTTTCATCAATGCTTCCAAAATTGGGAAGGTATGAACAACTGAAAGTTCCACGTCAAGCATACGTGTACGGCGATGTGATTTTAAAATCTGGATTACTGAACGGTTTATTAAAGAACGACCGTAAACAGAAACAACAATATTTTTCTCACGGTATAATTGACCAATCAAAGCGATCATACGTTCCGCGATTTCTTCACGGTTTTTCCAACGGCCTTGATGTTCTGCGTGTAGGGCAACGATAGTGTCTTTGCTCACAGTTACGTCCTCAAATTTAATATCTATACTGGGCGTGAATTTTTAAAACGCCATAATTGTAATGGAATTATCATCAAGATTGAATCAAAAGCTGTCAAACGGGCTAAGATTTTGTCCTAATTGACTATAAATTCATAAAATACCTATAATTATTTTTGTGATTTTGGGTAAATTTCTTTTTTCATCATGTGTAATTTTTTAAATACTCAGAATAGCTTTCATTTAACTGAACAACACCAGAAGCATAATCATGAATTTTAAAGTGTGGCTTTTACTAATCAGCATTCCATTGGCTTGTGAAGTTTCTATAGGTTTCGTTGGAATCATAGGATTGGTATTAACAAATATCGTCTATTTCCCTCTTTCTTAGCTTGGTGATCCCTTTTTACTTGCAACAGTGAGGTTGGGTGCTTTCCTAAAGATTATGGTCGCATTCTTATGTTTTTACTGATCAATCTAAGCTATTACCTCTACGCCAAATTCAAGGGCATTTAATTCATGTAGGATAGGAAAAAATCACCTTTACTCAAAATTTAATCGTCACCTAATCGCTTCACATACTTCTCCACATTAAGTTCTAAATGCTGTTTACGTCTTTTTTGCTGTAATAGATGGAGTGTGCCCTCAATGACTAAAACCAATACTGCTAACCAAATAGGAATATAGGTTAACCATTCTTCAGCACCGATTTTCTCGCCTAGTAATAACGAAGCCAAAGCCAACAATACAGGCTCTAAATATCCGAGCAAGCCAAAAATAATCAGAGGTAAATAGCGACTTGCTAAAATATAACTTCCAAGACCAATTGCACTTAACAACCCAAGTCCAATAACCACCCAAACTAAACTCGGATGATCTAAAAATTTTAAATAAGACGTATCACCACTTTGTAATAAGAAAATAGCGATGGGAAGAATCAGTATTAAATCCCACCAAAAACCACCCAAATTATCTGTTTGTATTTTTTTCCTCAAAATAAAATAGGCTGCATAACCAATCGCTACAAAAGCAGTTTCCCAAGCAATGCTCCCCAAACGCCAAATCTCATGCCCTACGCCAAATACAGCTAAAAATACGGCGACATACTGAAACTTAGAAAGCTTTTCTCCATATAAAAAACTTCCCGCAAGAACTAGAATTAAAGGTAAAAGGAAATAACCCAACGAGACTTGCAAACCACGACCATGCATCGGCCCCCACAAGAACAACCATAACTGTGCAGATGTGAGTACAGAGGTCGCAAATAGAAGAAATAACAAACTTGGTTTCTCGATGATTCTTTTCAATATAGTCTTGATATGAACCAAATCACCACTAATCCACATAAAGAGCGTTAAAAACGGCAATGTGGCGATAATCCTCCAACCAAAAGTTTGCTCACTATCTAACTCGCCAAGCAATTGAGTATAAAAATAAAGTACCCCAAAGGTTACAGAGGCCAAAACTGAATAAGCAATACCTTTAAACATTTTGAACCTCGAGATTTGATGAGACACTTCACAAATACTTGAATTATCTACTATATAAAAATAAAAAAACCATGCAAGCATGGTTTTCAACAAGTATATATAGTTTAACGATGTTCAGGATAAATTACGTCACTAATATCATATCCAAGCGACTTCGCGTAATTTAAATATTCGATAATCACTTCTTTCTTAGGGTTGGGAACTCTTGAAAGTATCCATAAATATTTTCGACGAGGCTCGCCGACTAAGACAGTTTGATAGTCTTCATCTAACTTCAGTATCCAGTAATCACCACGACCTACTGGAATCCAACGAATACTTTCGGGTAAGAAGCTGACATTCAATTTCGTATTAAATGGTGCATTTACAACAAATGCCTCCCCCATACTTTGCTGTAAATTGCCTTCGGAATCGTAGCATTTATTGTCTACAACAATATTTCCGTTTTCATTAAGTGTGTAGGTTGCTGAGATGTTATAGGCGCACTTTCGCTCAAAATACATTGGTTTCCGAGCAGCTTCATACCACACACCTAAATATTTATCTAACTCCACTTTTTCAACAGTAGCTAATGGCTTGGATTGCGCATAAGCAATTGTTCCCGCAGCTAAACCAGTCAGAACCACACCACCGACTGCTATCTTTGCTAAACGCCAACTTGCTTTTGGGAAGTTTTTAATAAATGGCATGAGAAATCCTCAAAGCAGAAATTTGTTATAAATAGTCATATAGTTAGCTTAATAACATAGCCCAATTTATAAACAAAAACTGTTGCGATATGTATCGCCCTTAAAGATTTCTCATTTGATTCAAGATTGCAACATATAGGCTTTAATACGCACAATCTCATCACGTAATCGTGCCGCTTGTTCAAACTGTAGCTCTTTTGAAGCTTTCAACATTTCTTTTTCAAGCTTAGTAATATGTTTAGCAAATAGCTTTGGATCAGATAAAAGATGTTGCTCATCTGCACTCATCGCTTTTGCTTGATCTAGCACCTTTTCATCGATTTCATCATCAGATAATACTTCACCTGAATCAATTTCTTTGATCACTTGACGAACCGCACTACGAGGTGTAATTCCATGTTCAAGGTTGAATTCAATTTGTTTATTACGGCGGCGCTCTGTTTCATCCATCGCTTTACGCATCGAATCGGTAATACGATCGGCATATAAAATAGCTCGACCTTTGACATTACGCGCAGCACGACCAATGGTTTGAATCAACGAACGTTCTGAACGCAAGAAACCTTCTTTATCAGCATCTAAAATTGCCACTAAAGAAACTTCTGGCATGTCTAAACCTTCTCGTAACAAGTTAATACCGACCAAAACATCATGTACGCCTGTACGTAGCTCATGGATGATCTTCACGCGTTCTACAGTATCAATATCTGAATGTAGGTAAGCGACTTTAACACCATATTCTTTTAAATATGAGGTCAGATCTTCCGCCATACGTTTCGTTAAAGTCGTGACTAATACACGCTCATTCAGTTGTTTACGGATGTTTATTTCAGATAATACATCGTCTACTTGTGTTAATACTGGACGTACTTCAATTTCAGGATCGATCAAACCCGTAGGTCGAACCACTTGTTCAACAATCTGTTCTGATTTTTCCAGTTCATAATGTGCTGGTGTCGCACTAACAAAAACGGTAGTTGGAACAATGCGCTCCCACTCCTCAAATTTCATCGGACGATTATCTAAAGCACTTGGTAAACGGAAACCATAATTCACCAAATTTTCTTTGCGCGAACGGTCGCCTTTATACATCGCCCCAATTTGCGGTACAGTCACATGCGATTCATCAATAATTAATAATGCATCTTCAGGAATATAATCAAACAAAGTAGGGGGAGCTTCACCTGCTGTACGACCCGATAGATGGCGCGAATAGTTTTCAATACCATTGGTATAACCGAGCTGTTGCATCATCTCTAAATCATAACGTGTACGCTGCTCGATACGTTGAGCTTCCAATAATTTGTCATGTTCTTTGAAGAATGTAAGTTGCTCTTTCAACTCATCTTTAATGGTATCAATTGCACGAGTTAAATGATCTTTAGGCGTCACATAATGACTTTTCGGGTAAATCGTTACACGAGGTACTTTACGTACCAACTTTCCAGTCAAAGGATCAAACCAACGAATTGAATCGACTTCATCATCAAATAGTTCAATCCGGATCGCATCTTGATCAGATTCCGCTGGAAAAATATCAATGATTTCGCCACGAATACGATATGTACCACGTAAGAACTCTAATTCATTACGGGTATATTGCATTTCAACTAAACGACGAATAATGTCATCACGGCTGACGCGATCACCTTGTACTATATGCAATAACATTTGCATATATGCGTTTGGATCACCCAAACCATAAATCGCTGAAACGGATGCAACGATAATCGCATCACGACGTTCTAATAATGCGCGTGTAGCTGATAGACGCATCTGATCGATGTGATCATTAATCGCCGAATCTTTTTCAATAAAAGTATCTGAAGACGGTACGTAAGCCTCTGGCTGATAATAATCATAATAACTGACGAAATACTCAACTGCATTGTTCGGGAAAAATGCTTTGAACTCACCATAAAGCTGTGCAGCAAGGGTTTTGTTGTGCGCCATCACAATGGTTGGACGCTGAGTTTGAGCAATCACATTTGCCATCGTGTAGGTCTTACCCGAACCTGTTACACCCAACAATAACTGATTACGAAAACCATGCTCGATGCCACTGACAAGTTTTTCAATTGCCTGAGGTTGATCCCCTGCTGGTTGATAGTGGGTGACTAACTCAAAAGGTTGGTTTTCGCTCACAAGACTACCCTTCTAAAAATGTATCTTATTAATGGAGTCAACAGACTTAATTTGCAATTGCTTTTCTGTTCACAAGCTAAATATTAGCTTTTAAACCTAGTATTAAAACATTTAGTGCTTAGTTCACATGAAATATTTCGGTTAAATATTCACTATATTTTGTCTTTTTCTCATATTTTAGACCAATATTATTGAATTTACATGTCAAAGCGCATTACTCTACGCCTTTCAAAAATATCAAGAATTTAGAAAAATAGCTGTGAATTCATTAAATGCACAATATTTTATATTAATTGTTCCTAGCTGCCTGATTTTCATAGGTTTGGCATTTACTTTATGTCGTTTGATTTTTAAGTCCGAAGTATTCCTATTATGGATTGGGCTTGCTTATGCTATTCCCTCAGTTGCGCTATTTGCACAATGCTTGATGTCAAATGCACAGCTAACTTTAGCAGCACCCTTCACAGGAGTCTTATACTTATCAGGTAGTTGGTTTGGCGCTTATGCAATTAGCCTTAAACTCAATCAATCATTTAATCATGTCATAGCGCTATTCATCACACTATTCACCTTATTTTCGTTAATTTATTTCTCCTATATCGAACCTCAAATATGGTTACGCCTGATTTTTCTAAATATTTCATTAGGTTTAATTGGTTTGATCATCATACCTGCGTTAATTAGACAACTACCAACAAGTCAATCATTTGATCGCTGGGTTTTGATTTTTTACTTAGCGAATGTTGGATATTCATTTGTTCGAGCAGGAATAAACTTTGGTTTTTTAGATAAGATTGATCAGTATCATTTTACGCTCACCACTTCAACTTGGTGGTTGTTAGGAATGTCCGTTAATATCATTTTGAATATTTTATTCGCCATAGTGATTAGTGGCTGCGTCATTAAAAATCTTATTCAACATTTAAATAATGAACGCCTGCATGATCCATTGACGCACTTATTAAATCGACGAGGTTTTTTTGAAAAAAGTCATAATTTAACATTTTCAAATCAATCTTATTTTTTAGTTTGCTTGGATATTGATCACTTTAAATCTGTGAATGATACATGGGGACATTATATAGGCGATCAGATTCTACAAGGCATAAGCCAAATTATGCTTCAATACAAACACCCAAATGATCTGATTGCTCGTTTTGGTGGAGAAGAATTTATTTGCCTTATTCCAGCCAAAGATGCTTCGCATGCTTTACTCCGCACACAGCGATTTAAACTACTATTTGAACAAACAACTTTTACTAAACATAATATTAAAATGACAGCAAGCTATGGTCTGACCCAGATAAAGAGCTATCAAGACTTAGAACAAGCTTTACAACGCGCCGATGATTTACTCTATCAAGCCAAGACCAATGGTCGTAATCAGATTTCTTTTGATATAGCTATTTAATGTGTGTCTTTCAATTTTATAATTGAAAAATCTCATGATGATCAACTTTCTTGTACACCCATAGTAAAAATCTAAAAGAAAAACACAAACGACTATTGACCCCTCATTCAATCAATTGCAACATGGGATTAACCTGCACTTGAATGATAAAAATATGGCTTACCAATATCATGATGAAACAATTGTAACGGAATTGCCAGAAGACACGGTCTTTGTTTTTGGTAGTAATTTAGCAGGTATACACGACAGCGGTGCCGCGCGAGTTGCAGCACTTCATTTTGCAGCAGTAAAAGGTGTTGGTCGTGGCTGGGCAGGACAAAGTTTTGCTATTCCTACACTAAATGAACATATCCAACAAATGCCACTGTCACAAATTGAACATTACGTAGATGACTTTAAAATCTATGCAAAAAACCATCCTAAAATGAAATATTTTTTGACCGCCTTAGGTTGTGGTATTGCAGGTTATAAAGTTTCAGAAATTGCACCTCTGTTTAAAGGTATCCATTCAAATGTGATTTTTCCCGAATCATTTCGTCCATACATTGAAGAAGATGCTGTTTCTCAATTTCCAGATTTAACTGCTAAAACTGTACATGCTTTTATTTCCGATGACGTGATTTTTTACTTTGATCATGGCTATGAATCTTTTGAAGAGGCTTTAGATAAAACTGATTTATCTGCGCCTGAAAAAGCAATTGCTTTAATCGTTTTGAATGAGGAGCTTTATCCTCGTGATCGTTATGGACGTGGTCGTGAACATGAAATTAATGATATTTTAGGTAAATTGAATGGAAAAATATTTAACTTCGAGAAAAACTCAGAAGGTGCAATGATTTTCGTAAGTGTAATCATTGCTTTAATGGAACTATATGATATTGATGAATATGACTTTATTAAACTTTGGCGTGGTGAATTAACAATACAACACCCTTTAAATAGAATTAAAAAAAGCCAATCATAAATTGACTGGCTTTCTTCTTAGCGTTTACCCATCGAACGGCGAGTACCACGTGGCGGCATCCAAGTACGATCAGCATATTGCTCAGGCTTTGGTCGAACCTGATTATGCGTTGCATCCTCAGAACCATCCTCAGCAGACGGCATAGGAAATGGTAATTTCACCAAAGCTTTTTTGGCTTTTGGTTGTTGCGTAGTCATTGAAATTCTCTCGAAATCTAAATTTCTAGCCGCTATTGTAATAGATTTTTGTCAGTTTTAAAAAAATAAAATACGTAAAAAACAACTGCACCTATAGAACTTCTATTTTGGTAACTTTTTATGCAATTAAGGCAAGTTTTGACCACAAAGAAGTCTATTTAAGCTAAGATAATCTGCTTTTTATTTTCTAATCCCATAAGAAGGAATAATGCCGTGGACGTACGTCTCTCTGATCGTGTCAATGCTATCAAACCGTCCCCTACACTTGCAGTAACCAACAAAGCCGCTGAGCTTAAAGCTGCTGGTAAAAATGTGATTGGTTTAGGTGCAGGCGAACCAGACTTTGATACCCCTCAACATATCAAAGATGCAGCAATTGAAGCAATTAATAAAGGCTTTACAAAATATACAGCTGTAGACGGTACTCCAAGTTTAAAGAAAGCAATTATTGCGAAACTTAAACGTGATAATAATTTAGATTATCAAGCAAACCAAATTTTGGTATCTTGTGGTGGTAAACAAAGTTTCTTTAACTTAGCGCTTGCTTTGTTGAATAAGGGTGATGAAGTGATCATCCCTGCTCCATTCTGGGTGAGTTATCCAGATATGGTGATTATTGCTGAAGGTACACCTGTTATTGTGAAATGTGGTGAAGAGCAACGTTTCAAAATTACACCTGAACAATTAGAAGCAGCGATTACACCCAAAACTCGTTTACTCGTATTAAACAGCCCATCAAATCCAACAGGTATGATTTATACCAAAACTGAATTAGAGGCTTTAGCTGATGTACTTCGCCGTCACCCACAAGTATTGATTGCTTCTGACGATATGTACGAACCAATTCGCTGGGAAGATGAGTTCTACAATATCGCAACAATTGCACCAGACTTGTATGACCGTACAATCGTACTTAACGGTGTGTCAAAAGCATATGCAATGACAGGTTGGCGTATTGGTTATGCAGCAGGCCCTGCAAAATTGATTGGTGCAATGAAAAATATTCAGTCTCAGTCTACTTCTAACCCAACTTCAATTTCACAAGTTGCAGCAGAAGCAGCATTAAATGGCCCACAAGATGTTCTACAACCAATGATTAAAGCGTTTAAACGTCGTCATGATTTAGTTGTTAATGGCTTAAATGCAATCCATGGTATTTCTTGTTTACCTGCTGATGGTGCATTCTATGCGTATGCAAACATCCGCCCATTGATTCGTGCCAAAGGCATGAAATCTTGCACAGAATTCTCTGACTGGTTGCTTGAAGAAACTGGCGTAGCTGTTGTACCAGGTGACGCTTTTGGTTTAGGTGGTTTTATGCGTATTTCTTATGCAACTGCTGATGATGTATTAGTCGATGCTTTAGGACGCATCAAAAAAGCTGCTGATTCAATAGAAGGTGTTGATGCTGCAATTGCATCAATCGAAGCAGAAAAATCTGCTAAATAGTTGTAGTTACAATAAAAAGAAGCTTCGTCATGAAGCTTCTTTTTTATTTATAAAATCTTAGAAAATATTTTTAATTTAAATTCAGCTATTCTTTATTCGCTGTAAACAAAGCAACGATGTCTGATTCTGTTAATTTTTTGGTTGAGTTTTCAAAAGCATAAAACTCAGGTTTACAGTCAATGTAAATTTCCATATCTAGATTTAAATCTTCAGGCATATCATTCAAAGCAAACGCATTAACGTTACAACAACTTTGGTCTTTTGTCCGCCAAAATAAATTGGTTCCACATGCATTACAAAATCCTCGCTCTCCCCATTCAGATGATTCATAAATAGCGAGTCGATTTTGTTTTATAAAATTCAAGGTAGCATGTTCAACATCAATTGTCATAATTACACCACTGGTCTGTCTTTGACAGATTGAACAATGGCAAGCATGCACATTATGATTTTTCAGCTCAACATCGAATGTCGTTTCACCACAAACACATTGTCCTTTCATTATATTTTGACCTCGTTCTCAAATTATTTTTTTGAATTTTTATCCGTTGTTTTTCAACCGATAAATAATTTTCAAACTAAATCATAAATATAATTGAAAGCAATCATGCAATTGCTTTATTTTTATTAAACTCTTTAGGACGTGTGCATAAATGGCTAAAAACAGCATACTGCCAAATACTTTTCACCTGAACAGATACAATCTTATTTTCTGCCACTGACCAAGCTAATGCCGTATTTGCCCCTAAAATCAACTCGCCTCCAAGTTGAAATAAATACAATGGTATGCTTTGTCTAACTGCCAATGAATTTTTCTCTATTAATAAATTATTATAATCTTCAATTTTCCACTTGTTTCCAAACCACAGCTGTAAAAGATCACCTAAATACAACGTTTGCTTTTTAAATGGAAAAGTATTCAAAAATGAATGATCAACAGATGTGTAATATTGCTGAGGATTTTGAATAATCTCAAGATAATGATCTTGATAAAAAGAAAAATTAGAAAAAATAGATTCAATACGAAGAGTAGTCATTTCGACCTCCGGTTTAGCCATTTTAGTGCTGGCAAGTAGGGTTAAATCCACACTGTTTAGAAAAAATCTAAACGCTTTATATGACTTGAATCTAACAACAGACTCATCAGAATTCAAGTTATTTTTCTTGGCTTAACTCAATTGTGCAAATAAAAAGCATACGATGCAAAAATGAAAGAAACATGACATTTTTATCTTGACCGATTTTAAAAGCCGCCTATAATGGCACTCAGATTCTCCCATAGCTCAGTCGGTAGAGCGACGGACTGTTAATCCGCAGGTCCCTGGTTCGAGCCCAGGTGGGAGAGCCAAATTCTAAAAAGCCCTGATCATTGATCAGGGCTTTTTTATTACTCAATAACAAAAATGTCCCATAAAAAAGCTCCTGATCAACAGAAGCTTTTATCTTTTAATTCAAATTATGCAACGACCTGTGCTGGCACACCGCTATGGAAACGGAATGTATCATCTGGACTTAAAATCAGATTTTTTTCCACATCGCGGATATATTCAATTCGTTTTTGGATATCTTCTTCAGGGTCTTTTAATTTCGCCGATTTTGCAACATCCAAAGCTAAAGCCAAATAATCCTCAAAATGACGAGACTCCGATTTAAGTAAATAGCGGTAGTAACGCCCTAACTCATCATCCACAATCGGTGCTAACGCATAAAAACGTTCACAAGAACGCGCTTCGACAAATGCGCCAATAATCATCACATCAATCAAAGCCTCAGGCTCATAGGTACGGATTTCTTTACGTAATCCACCTGCATAACGCCCTGCACTTAATCCTTTCCATTCTTGCCCACGTTTGGTCATAAATTCCAAAACCTGCTCATAATGCAGCATTTCTTCACGCACCAGTTGTGCCAATTTCACTTGCAAGTCGGTGAAGAAACTATAACGGAACATCAAATTCATTGCCGTACTAGCTGCTTTTTTCTCACAATTCGCATGATCTTGCATTAATATATCAAGATTATTAACAGCTTCATCCAACCATGCCTGAGGAGTAGTACAACCTAAAAACCCAATGACAGGTTGCATTAACTCATCATAATTTAAACTACTCATCAACTTATCCCGCAGCCGCCTGAATTGCTGCTTTCATGTCTTTTACAGCTTGAGTTAGCCCAACGAATACACTATCCGCAATGATAGAATGACCAATATTGAGTTCATGAATTTGCGGAATCGCAGCTATTGCAGCAACATTTCCCAAATTTAAACCGTGTCCAGCATTTACAACTAAACCTTTGGCAGCCGCATATTCTGCACCTTTAATAATGCGCTCAAGTTCTGCTTGCTGTTTTTGATCAGTCTCGGCATCTGCATATGCACCTGTGTGAATTTCAATCGTCGGTGCACCACAAGCCACTGCGGCATCAATTTGCGCGAAATCTGCATCAATAAATAATGAGACATCACTTCCTACAGCTTTAAGCGCTTCTGTCGCAGTTTTGACTTTTTCAAAATGACCAACAACATCTAAGCCACCCTCTGTGGTAACTTCTTGACGACGCTCAGGTACAAAACACACATGTTGCGGTTGAATCTCTTTGGCAAACTCAATCATTTCATCGGTTACCGCCAATTCCAGATTCATACGCGTTTTCAATAATGGGCGCATACGACGTACATCATCATCTTGAATATGGCGGCGATCTTCACGTAAGTGCAAAGTAATTCCTTCAGCACCTGCCTCTTCACAAACCAAAGCAGCCTGAACTGGATCAGGGTAAGTTGTACCTCGTGCTTGTCTTAATGTCGCAACATGATCAATGTTCACACCTAAGATTGCAGCCATAAAAATATCCTATCGGTTTAGCCCTGAATCATTATTTTCAATACATCAGGAATATCAAGTTTGTGTACTTTGAATCCAAAGTTGACGGCTTTTCAGCGGTCGATCACCCAAAAGAGAGCTAATCATCTGGCGGTATAGTTTACCCAATAATTGCAACTGTTCGTGAGAAAAATCCTGCCCATCTTCATAACTTTGCATTGAAGCAATCAACGCACCATCAAGTGTTGAACGCGAGGCTTGTGAAACTGGCAAAAAGCCATCATTGAGCTGAAATTGATAATGCTGATTGAGCTGAATATCTTGTTGACTCGCATCTATTGAAAAATCAATGGCATAACCAAGTTCTGGCAAGAGTACATGTTCAAATTGACGTAAAATCTGCCGAAGAAATACAGCAGCTTGTTCATGTGTTGCCAATTGCTGTAACATCACTAAAATCAACTGATATTGTTCAAATGTTTGCGGCATCATCTCTTCTAAAGGACATAGTCGCAATAGAATTTCATTTAAATAAAAACCGGCAAAAAATGCATCCCCATGAAAGAATACAGGTTGATTCAGAATTTCTAGTTTTGTGAAGTTTTTTAGTTCAGATTTGCCTGTAGCTTGCAGACGGATAGGCTGATATTGCGGCGGTGGGGTCTGTCTTAGAATCCCATCCACTCGACCATATTCTTGTGTAAATAAATGCACAATATGACTTTTTTCACGATATTTACGATGATGAATCAAATAGCCATGCAGGACTTCATTACGCATCATAGAACGATACTAGTCCTTCTTTTTCTCATCCTTTTCTTCATCATCGCCATCAGGAATCACTGCACCAACAACCGCAGCAGTTCCTTTAACAACACCTTTGGTAGTCTTATAAGCAACTTTAACAGGTACCGTCACAAGCTTGTGAATACAGCCCTGCAACATGAATACACATGCCACGATTGCGAGTAAACGGATTGTTGTTTTCATACCTGTTTCCATTGACTTAGTGATATTAAATATCACTATAACCTAAGCTTTTTAATGCACGTTCATCATCAGACCAACCACCTTTAACTTTGACCCAAAGCGTCAGCATGATTTTTTGTTCAAACATTTTTTCCATGTCTGCACGCGCATCCATACCAATGCTTTTCAGTTTGGCACCTTTGTCACCAATAACAATCGCTTTTTGACCTTGACGCTCCACAAAAATCGTAGCATCAATATAAGTACAAGGTGGTTTTAAACGACCTGTTTTCTCATTTACTGCTGCTTCTTCAGTTTTGAAAGATTCAATCTGCACAGTTAAATCATACGGAAGCTCTTCACCCAACTGACGCATAATTTTTTCACGAATGATTTCACTCGCTAGAAAACGCTCAGAACGATCGGTAATTTGATCCAAAGAATACAATGGCGGTTGATAAGGCAGATACTTCTCAATCGTATCGCGCAAATGATCTAAATTCGCACCACGTAATGCAGATACAGGAACAATCTCAGCAAAGTTCATCAACTTCGCTCGCTCGCGAATCAGTGGTAAAGCTTCATTTTTATTTTCAAAGGTATCGAGTTTATTGATCACTAGGATCACAGGCATATCTGCATTTTTAAGTTTTTCCAAAACTAATTCATCGTTTTGAGTCCACTTTTGTGCATCAACCACAAATAAAACTAAATTTACATCACGTAATGCTGAATGTGCAGCACGGTTCATCATCTTATTGATGGCACGTACTTCTTTTTTATGCATCCCGGGTGTATCTACGAATACAGCTTGAGATTTCTCACGTGAATCAATTCCCACGATCTTATGACGTGTAGTTTGTGGCTTACGTGAGGTAATTGATAGTTTTTGACCCAAGATGTGGTTCATCAAAGTTGACTTACCTACGTTTGGACGACCAACAATTGCAACAAAACCGCTTTTGAAATCTGAAGGAATGGTTGTTCCTTGAGAACTAAAAAATTGATCAACTACATTATTGCCATCTTGCTGTTCAGTTGCTTCTGGCTTATTTTCTTCTGAATGAGACATCAGGTTATTGCTCCAATAATTTTAAAATCTCTGCCGCTGCCGTTTGTTCGGCAAAACGACGACTTGAGCCCTCGCCTATAATTTTTGGTAATCCCGCGACATCACATTCCACTTTAAAATGTTGATTCGGGGCATCACCATGAATATCTACAACCTCGTAAACTGGGAGAGGTTTTTTACGTGCTTGTAAATACTCTTGCAAACGTGATTTCGGGTCTTTCAGTTGATCTGTCGGTTCGATATGATCAAGATACGGTTCATACCATTTTAACACAATGCTTTGCAGCTGGTTTAGATCATTGCTGTCTAAATAAATAGCACCAATAATCGCTTCAACTGTATCTGCTAAAATCGATTCTCGGTGATGACCACCAGATTTTAATTCACCTGTACTCAAAATTAATGACCGACTTAACTGTAAGTCATTGGCTATTTTACCTAAAGCTTCCTGCCGAACTAAAGTCGCTCGCATACGCGTCAAACGTCCTTCATTCTCCAATGGATAGGATAGATATAAATAGTTGGCGATGATCATTCCTAACAATGAATCGCCTAGAAATTCTAGGCGTTCATAGTTATGCTTGTGACTTACAGAGCGATGAGTAAGGGCAAGCTTCAATAGGTCTACTTGTTTAAATTCGTAGCCTATGCGTGCTTGCAATCGCGCATCACTGAGCTTGTTTGGCAGATTTTTGGTCAAATGTTTTCTCAAAAGTCATAACTAAACTAATATTGAGCATGAATGGCTTACGCACTTCATACTTTTTCTTTACGATTAAATCGTCTTTATAAGTGACTTGTGCAATTTCTTTGAATCGGATATCACGCACGCCATTCATATCAAGACGCTGATCCATTTGAGATGCAAATTTTGTTGGCGTTATATTTTCAGGACTGTCTTTCAACAAGCCTTCAATTTGTGTGTCAATAATTTTGTCATCCCAATATGCTGGCCAAATTGCAATCGCAGCCTTGACTGCAATTGCGAATAAAACCACCCCAAATAATATTGCGATATACGAAGCCCCTTGCTGAGATTTACGCATGTTTATATCCTATATTTTTTATTAGTTAATTTTACCATTTCGGTTAAAACTTGGAATATTTAGACCCGGTTCTTTATGCATCCATACATAAAAAGCACGACCAGTTAAGTTAGCCTCTGGAACAAACCCCCAAAAACGGCTATCCGCGCTCTGATCTCGGTTATCCCCCATTGCAAAATACTGTCCTTGTGGAACAGTGACTTCCCAATCTTGCCCATTACTTTGAATAAATACATCATTTGCTTTTGCAACAAAAGGAACCAATGCTTCAGCACCTTTAAGTTGTGCAAACTGGAACTGTTCTGCTAATGGATTTCGCCCATCTAAATAACGAATTAAATGCTGATGCTCGCCTAATGTTTCTTTGAAATAATAGACTGTAGGCGTTTCAAGCTGATCTTTCTCACGCTTAACTTCTGTAGCAACCTTCGCAATTTGTTGACCATTAATAATCAACTGACCATCCTTAAATTGAATATGGTCACCTGGTAAGCCAACAACACGCTTAATATAACTGATCGTAGGTTGTGGCGGATAACGGAAGACAATCACTTCACCACGTTTTGGCTCACCAACATCAATCACTTTGGTATTTACAATCGGTAGGCGAACACCATAGTCGAATTTATTCACCAAAATAAAATCACCTGTTTCTAAAGTAGGTACCATAGAATCAGATGGAATATTAAATGGCTCATATAAGAAAGAGCGTAGAATTAAGACCACAGCCAAAACTGGCCAGAAATCATATGCCCAAGTAATTACAAAATTTTCTTGATCTCGACCTTTGTTTGCACGTTGTTTAAATACAAACTTATCAAGCAGCCACACTAAGAAAAAAATCAGTGTAACAGGCACTAGAATCAAATTAAAATCAAAATCCACACACCCTCTCTCACAGCACAGCTGCTCGTCTTGTAGCGAAGTGTCAACAAACCACCCCGCTCATCTTTTCTTTATCTATCTACTTTCAAAACAGCTAAGAACGCTTCTTGAGGAATTTCAACACTTCCTACTTGCTTCATACGTTTCTTACCTTCTTTTTGTTTAGAAAGTAGTTTTTTCTTACGAGAAACGTCACCACCATAACATTTTGCCAATACGTTTTTACGCATCGCTTTTACGGTTGAACGTGCGATGATTTGTGCACCAATCGCTGCTTGAATTGCAACATCAAACATTTGACGAGGAATTAAATCCTTCATCTTCTCAACCAAAGCGATACCACGATGACGTGCATCTTGACGGTGACAAATCATAGCTAAGGCATCAACCTTTTCACTATTAATTAACACGTCAACCTTAACTAAAGATGAACTCTCAAAACGCACAAAGTTATAATCAAGTGATGCAAAACCACGTGAACACGACTTCAATCGATCAAAGAAATCCATCACAACTTCAGCCATAGGAATTTCGAAAGTGATAGACACTTGATTTCCTAAGAATTTCATATCTTTTTGCACGCCACGACGTTCAACACACAAGGTCATGACATTACCCAGATACTCTTGTGGAACAAGAATGTGACACTCAGCAATCGGTTCACGCAAATCTTCTACGGTTGAACCATCAGGCATTTTTGATGGACTATCAATGTAAATAATGTCGCCTTTTTTAGTTAAAGCTTCATAAATTACAGTCGGTGCAGAGCTAATCAAATCTAGATCGTACTCACGCTCTAAACGCTCTTGTACAATTTCCATATGTAGCATGCCTAAGAAGCCACAACGGAAACCAAAACCTAATGCGTCCGAACTTTCTGGTTCAAAGAACAATGCAGAATCATTAATTTGTAATTTTTGTAGCGCTTCACGGAAAGGTTCAAAATCGCTTGCATCGATTGGAAATAAACCAGCATAAACTTGTGGTTTAACTTTCTTGAAGCCCGGTAGAATAGCGACGTCTGGTGTACTAGATAAAGTAATCGTATCGCCTACAGGTGCACCAAAAATATCTTTGATCCCTGCAATGACAAAGCCAACTTCACCAGCCTCAAGAATATCCGTTTCTGTATGCTTCGGATTAAATACACCAACAGAAGTCACTGGATGCGTTTGCCCTGTCGATTTAATCAACATTTTATCGCCCTTACGGATACGACCTTGTTTGATTCGAACTAGAGAAACAACACCAAGATAATTATCAAACCATGAATCAATGATTAATGCTTGTAATGGCGCATCACGATCGCCTTCTGGTGCAGGAATAACATCGACTAAACGCTCGAGAACACTTTCAACACCTAAGCCAGTCTTAGCTGAACATGTAGGTGCATCCGTTGCTTCTATTCCAATAATTTCTTCAATTTCATGGATGACACGTTCAGGCTCTGCTTGAGGCAAATCAATTTTATTTAAAATTGGTAAAACCTCTAAGCCTTGCTCAATCGCTGTATAGCAATTCGCAACGGATTGCGCTTCAACACCTTGTGCAGCATCAACAACCAATAAAGCGCCTTCGCATGCAGCTAAAGAACGTGAAACCTCATAAGAAAAGTCAACGTGCCCCGGAGTGTCAATAAAGTTGAGTTGATACTCTTGACCATTTGGATGCGTGTAATACAGGGTAACCGATGCAGCTTTAATGGTAATCCCACGCTCACGCTCAAGCTCCATTGAGTCTAATACCTGAGCTTGCATCTCACGATCTTGTAAGCCGCCACACATTTGAATGAAACGGTCAGCCAAAGTCGACTTACCATGGTCAATATGAGCAATGATCGAGAAATTGCGTATATTTTTGATATCTACGGATTTTTTAGCTTGCGCCATGGGTTACCTTGATAATATGTACACAACAATGTACTCAATTAAAAAATTGCTTATTGCCGTGAAAAATAATGTACGAAAAGTTGGGCACAGTATAAGCAGAACAATGTTAAAAATATAGTGTTAAAACTATGTTTAGTCCTTAGTGCACTGCCTTGGAGAACACTATGTGCGCCAACTATGAACCAATCGCAAGAAGTAGAGCCCAATTGCTAAATCTATTTGAACCTACTTTCGACTATAAAACTGACATATATCCAAACTATGAAGGTCCTATCCTTTTCTCTAAACATGGGAACATTGAATGGCGTTTAGCAAGATTTGGTTTAGTAGCGCCCTGGCTAGACGATATTAAGAAAGCTAAGAATACATACAACGCTAGAACCGAGACAGTTGCGACAAAGCCAAGTTTCCGTAATGCATGGAAGAAAAACCAATTTTGTCTTATTCCTGTTGAGACAATTTTTGAGCCTAAATATATCGATGACAAGTCTCATTGGTATGGAATATATAGGCGTGATGAAATGCCTTTTACAGTAGCCGGCATTTATGAATACTCAATTATCAATGGTCAAGAATACAGATCTATGTCGATGTTGACGATCAACTCAGATTCTCATCCATTCATGAATCAATTCCATGCGCCTGAAGATGAGAAACGGTCAATTATCATTATCCCCCAACAACGCAGAAACGACTGGCTTAATTGCAATCATGAACAAGCTAGTGAGTTTTTCTTTGAAATGCCAGTGGATGAGTTCACAGCCGCACCAAAAGCTGACATGCATAAATTCCGACCAAACACGCATTAACCAACGTCAATTTTTGACTTGTCCTTGTTTATCCACAGATAAATAAATTTGAAATTCAAACGGCAATAATTTTATTCTATTAAGACAGATTCACTTCAAACACGCCTTGTAGCGTAGGAGTATCAAAATGTCTAAGAAGTTGCCTATCTACTTCTCGGATGGTGCCTGGTCGAGCTTACAAGATCTAATGGGACCTGATGGGAAGCCAAGCCCTACAGTTAATGCTGTTTTTGAACAGATCTCAATGCAAGTAGATCTAATCGAAAAGCTCGGTCTTACACTCATCCAACCAAAAGCTAAAAGCTCTATTCCGATGGCATTAGAGCGTATTCCTGCTGGTCCTGCATTTGCCACAAAAGATGATTTAGACACTACAGTAGATCTAAATGAATACTTAATTCACAACCCTATATCGTCATTTATGGCCCGCGTAGATAGTGAGTCTATGCTAGGTGCTGGTCTTGAGGTTGATGACCCAATTATCATCGATCGCAGCATTGAAGCAGCTCACCAGGATGTTGTGGTTGCATTAATCGATAATAAAGATTCTACGATTAAGCGACTTATGATCACAGCAAAAATGTCTAAAGCTGAGATTAAAGAGATCTTCGGTGATGAAGATTATCCTTTGCCAAAAGTCTGGCTAAAAGCTGAGAATCCTGCTTATCAACACATCATTCCTAAGGACAATCAAACTGTTGTTGTCTGGGGTGTTGTGACGTTCAACTTAAAGCGTATGTGTAATCGCTCATAATAAGAAGAATAGTCATGAAAAGTAATACCAGGATATTCGCGCTTGTGGATGTCAATAACATGTACGTTTCGTGCGAACGTGTTTTTAATCCAAAACTCAATGATATTGGATGCCTAGTCCTTTCTAATAACGATGGCTGTGCAGTGGCCAGAAGCCAAGAAGTAAAGGATCTGGGCATCCGTATGGGTGTACCTTTATTTCAAATTGAGGACATCGTAAAAAAGCATAATGTTCAAGTGCTATCAAGCAATTACGCACTTTATGCTGAAATGTCACGCCGGTTTATGAATCTACTTAGTCAATATGTAGCACCGGGGGAGCAAGAAATTTATAGTGTTGATGAATGTTTCTTAGAATTAACAACTTACGCAAAAAATTATGATTTAACAGCATATGCGCAAGAAATGAGATTGAAAGCTCAGCAATGGCTGGGATTGCCCGCTGTATTGGAATTGGCCGTAGTAAGACTGAAGCTAAAATTTCTAACCATATAGCTAAGAAGAATAAGTATTTCAATGGAGTGTGTAATTTAGCTGAAATGGATCCTTGTTCAGCAGAGCAACTGCTTGCACACGTGGACGTTGGTGAGGTTTGGGGTGTTGGTCGTCAAAACTGTAAGAAACTAAACTTGATGAATATTAAGTCTGTGCTGGATCTGATTGAGTCAAATCCGAAGGAGATCAAAAAGTCATTTTCAATTGTCATGGAAAAGACTGTTCGTGAGCTGCAAGGTGTGTCATGTATTGATATAGAGAACGAGAACCCATCAAAGCAGCAAATTATAAGCAGCCGGTCTTATGGCCAGCCAGTCTATGAAAAAGATGACATCAAATCTTCAGTACGCTTATTCGTGACTCGAGGCGTTGAACGCATGCGGCATGATGGCTCTATCTGCAAGATGATTGGTGTGTTTATTCAGACCGGCCGCTTCAACAAAGAAGAGCGATATTCACCTTATATAATTGTGCAAATGCCTGAACATACGGATGATTTGTTAGAGATTACAAGGGCCGCAATGAAAGGAATCGATCAGATCTACAGGAAGGGATTCAAATATAAAAAGGCAGGAATTGTTTTACTCGGGTTAATTCCTAAGTCTAAGTTTGTGCCTGATCTATTCACTGATTACACACATCGAAATCAGCGCGAAAAACTATCAGATACATTAGAAGCAATCAAAGAGAAATACGGAAAAGATCATGTTTCGCTAGGGCTTTGTAATGACACAAAAGCAATTTGGCAAATGAATCAAAATCGCCGATCACCCTCATATTTAACGAACTGGAATGAACTTTTTAGAATAGGATAATGACTATGCATTTATTCAAATTAACTGATGAACAACTTACTCAGATGCTTATTCCAAAGCGATTTGTTCCAATTACTCCACCAGGGTATGAGGGAAAAAATATGGTATATGTATTTGATAGTGAGGATAAGTTTGAATTAACTTATGATGAGCTCGTTGAGATTATTAGCAAAGCAAGACAAGCAGGTCCACGTATGATACCTGTGTTGGGAACGGTAAATTAAAGTATTGTGAAAATATATGCGCAAAATATAGAGAAGCTCTAACTCTTGCGCATAAATATTCTCAAAATAATGAACCACTAATTAAAGCGCTCTAACACAAACCCCAACATGCACATTGCTGTTGATTGTATGAGCCGAGCAACCTGGTAGCGTACACAAAATAAAAACGCTCAAGATCAAAGATGATAATGAGCGTTTGCAATGATGAATCACTAGATTATGTGATTCGATTGTTGATCCATCCATAAAAGAATTGCTCCTGTGTTGGATTGCGTTCACATATTTCAATGTAGCGTTGCCCTTGCATGATGTTTAGTACTCGAACTAAAACCTTTTCACCCTCTTTGCCGCGCTTAGACATATAGGTTTTGAGTGCATTCAAAGTTGCAGATCCATACACACCATCAATGGCTAAGTCTGGCCAACCGCCCTTGCCTTGGTTGTTGAGCAGATTTAGAGCACGTTGCAATAATGGCTTGGCAAACCCAGTACCGCAATTCACACCTGTGTCGAGCAGCTCTTCAGCTACTGCAGCATTAATCGCATTCACCTGGTCAAAACGTGGCGAGATCCAGTATTGTTTTTTATAGATATCTTTAGCTGTCAATAAAGGCAAATCTTTCATATTGCCTTTAAATCCATTTGATCGAGCAACTGCTTCAGTAATACCAAAATTTGTAGCTCCGCCACGGTCAGCGGGGTTATTAACGTAACCACCCTCACGCTTAATCAACTCATTTAAATATTCTTCAATATTCATTTTCACTTTCCTCTAGACGTAAAAACCGCCCTAAGGCGGCATTGGATCTACTTGTTAAAGGTTATCTTTGAAGTCTTTTAGCTCTTCAACCACTTCAATAATCGTTGCATTTTCACGTGCGTTTACATAGTTAAATGT
>Ga0209599_10000093_pt1 | contig 65213 bp, 87 predicted proteins | sample Shrwel_input2_FT_FD_187534 | JGI IMG/M metagenome (GOLD analysis project Ga0209599, IMG submission 187534) | Subsurface microbial communities from deep shales in Ohio, USA - Utica-3 well 1 S input2 FT (SPAdes) (version 2) ...
CGCTAATCTAGGCGGTGGTGTGGGTGTCATTAAGGTGGGTGCTAACTCAGACATTGAGCAGAAGGAGAAGAAGGACCGGGTGGACGATGCGGTGTGTGCAGTACGTGCAGCACTAGAAGAGGGCATCCTGCCAGGTGGTGGCGTGGCGTTGAAGGACATCGCTGCTAAAATGGATGAGAATAACAAGGGTGATGAGATACTGCGCCTAGCAATGGTGGCACCAATGATGCGCATACTAGCTAACGCTGGGATCGACGTGAACGCAGAAGACTTTGACCAGGGACAGCAGTTATCAAAAGAGGGACTAGGCATCAACGTTGCAACAGGGGCCTACTGCCACATGATGAGCGTTGGGATCATTGACCCGACCAAGGTGACTAAAGAAGCTCTCAAGAACGCTGTGTCAGTGGCTACCACATTACTGTCAACAGAGACTGTCATAACTAACATCCGTGCATAATATATTATACATTTATATGCTATTTGGTATAAAATGTATAATATAGTTTACAAATTCGGTAACAAATTTTGCCAAAATACGTTACAAAATAGTGCAAAATTCGGTAGTAATACTACGGATATTTGAGAAAATGTTAACTTATAAGTTAACAAATGTTAAAAATCCAAACCAATATGGGATGGGAAATGACAAAAATCCAAGGCAATAGTGTATATTAGTAATGCACACTATTGACTAAACTTGTCAAAAATTGCAAGTTCTGATAATAAGGTTAAATAAAATTTACAAATTTGTAAAGAAATCTAAAATATAATTAATGTTATGAAGGTAATTGGAAAGAATATTCTAATAGTCCCAATGGAAGAGGACACAAAATCAAAAGGGGGGCTTATTATGTCCGCATCGGACGTAAATGAGCTACGCTACAAGAAAGCTACCGTGGTATCACAAGGCTCGCTAGTAGATGGCATAAAGCCAGGCTCATTTATTTACTTCGATCGTGCAGCTGGCCACAGTATTCGCATTAATGAGGACCTATATACGGTCATCACCGAGAAAGATGTGGTGGTGGTGCTTTAAAAGTCTTTATTAAGTCTACCAATGACCCTGTCATATTGCCTTTTGGCAAAGTGATGGGGTTTATTGTTTTTAGGCTTGATATCAGATAGCTTAGGAATAGGTTTTTCGCCTTGCAACATCTCATAAACTTGACGCATGATGGTCTTTGCTTGGTATGATAGCTCATAAATAGCCCTTTTGCCAGGCTCAGGCTTCCTAAAGTGCACAACTAGACCCTTATCCATTAAATCTTTGCGTCTATTTTGGGTAAATCCAAAGATTTGGCAGTATTGATCGAATTGGTTAGCATCAAATACGTGCTCGGAGTACAAATAGCACAGCATTTCAAAGTCATCTAGGCTTAATCCATGCTTATGACGGGCCCAAGCACGCACAACTTTAATGTATTTTAGAAAGTCTTTGTCGACAGCCTCACGTCTGATAACTATCGGTTTAACCTTGTATTCACGCACTTTAATAGCCCTTGGCTTTATGTGCCTAGGCTTCATATATGTTTTGATCATTAAATTAAATTTAGTATTACAAAATTACTTATCTTTGCCAAATAATACTACATAACATGGAAAAGCCAAAAACAACAAAAAAATTAAAGCCGGGTCAAATTACTGCTGAACGTGCTTACCAATTATCAGATTCTTTAGCAAAAGCAAGTGCAAGACCTGTTAGATTTGGTTCCGCTCAACAAGCTAAATCAGACCTTAGATCTAAAGAAGCAGATAGACTTAAGTCTCAAATGCTAAAAAAGAGAGCTGACGAAGCTATCAAGAAATCAGGTGGAGTTATTCGTGAATACCGCATGGATGTATCATCTGCTAATAAGGCAGTAGGCCGTGATATGCCATTACCTCCATCTTCTCAATTATTTGACGCTTAGTAATAAATGAAAAACGTTATCAAGAAAGCTGCTAAATTTGAGTCCGCTAAATCTTTAGATGGATATATGAGCTTCTTAAAAGGTAACGCAGGAAAAATAAATGATATGAAAAATCAACCAAAGGGTTCTAAAACACTTAAAAGCACTAGGGTTAATGCAAAAAAACTTTGGAGCTATGCTAATAACTTAGAAAAAGAAGCTGAGGCTAATAAGTTTATGAGCAATGTACTAGATCAAGCAGGAATGAAAAAGTCTTCGGCTGGTTACTTCCGTTTATCTGAAGAGCAAGGGTCAAAGTCTACTAAATATAGAGATAGGGCAATAAAAGCAATAAATAAAGCAACAGGTAGAGATATTCCTTTGCCTCCAACAGAATTCAACAGTTAATATGGCAAAGCAAGAGAAAACACCGATGACACGCCCAATGCCTAAAACAACAACAGGCATCGCAAAATTAGCTGCGGCTAAGAAAGAAATGAAGGTAGCTAAGATAATGAAGGCTGCCAAAGTAATGAAAAAGATGTCTAAATAAAAAATAAAATGGCAGAGAAAAAACCAAAAACTAAAGCAAAAGTAGCTTCGACTACTAAGCCTAAGTACCCACAAGCTGAATTGAAAAATATTGGTATGGGTTATGACAAAATTGGATTCAAGAACTCAGCAATCGATATGCTTAAGAGTAAAATGAATGCACAGATTGAAGAGCAAGCTGATATTGTTCCTGAGAAATTCATGCCTGCAAGACCACAAATGAGTTCTAAAGAATTCCCTCTTCGTAGAGAAGGTTGGCCTGGTGGGGTAATGATGGATTATAGCAAGCGCAATGAATACATCAAAAAAGCATACGAGGGATATGGCGAGTTAACAGGCAAAAAAGGTGTTAGCAAGAAATCTTATGGTAAATACAAAAATTTGATGGAAGCTTATCGTAAAGACCCAAGTTTAGATGCTAACATTTCAGCGACTATTTACGAAGAGCAACTAAAAAATAAGAAAAAATAAATGCAAGGCTTAGGAGACGTAGTCGCCAAAGTTACGCAGGTAACAGGTATTGCAGCCGCTGTTAAAGCCATAGTAGGTGATGACTGCGGCTGTGCTGCTAGAAAGGAACGCATGAACGCAATGTTCCCATTCCAAACAGGCAAGGATCAGTATTATACAGAAAAAATAAAAGATGGCAAAGAGCAAAGTAAATGAGGCAGGTAATTATACCAAGCCTACTATGAGAAAGGCTTTGTTTAGTAAAATAAAATCCGGATCAAAAGGCGGTGACCCTGGTGAATGGTCAGCTAGAAAAGCACAATTATTAGCTAGAGAATATAAAAGCAAAGGCGGTGGCTACAAGAACTAAATCACAACAAAGTCTAAAAGATTGGAGCGACCAAAAATGGATGACCTCTGGGACTCATACCAATAAAAAGAAAGGCTCGTCTAAAGAAGTAAAATCCGAAGGCAAGAAGCGTTATCTTCCGGAGTCTGCTTGGAGTGCATTGTCTTCATCACAGAAGGCGGCTACAAACAAGGCAAAAGCAGAAGGTAATAGCAAAGGCAAGCAATTTGTTTCTCAGCCTAAATCAGTAAAAGAAAAAACTAAAAAATTTAGATAGTTATGGCAGATATAAAAAGCATGCTTGATAGATATGGTTTAGAGGGTGTAAATAAACCCAAAAGACAAACTTCTGGAGGCAAGTCGCATGTTGTATTAGCAAAGGAAGGCGATGATGTTAAGTTAATTCGTTTTGGCCAAGCCGGTGTTAAGACAAACCAAACAGCTGGACAAAGGGAGGCTTTCAAATCTCGTCACGCTAAAAATATTGCTAAGGGCAAAATGTCTGCGGCTTATTGGGCAGACAAAGTAAAGTGGAGTCCAAGTAAAACAGCATCTCCATCTAAAAAATGGGTTAAAGGATCATAAAATGGCAGGACGCACATCTGAATATTATAAAAAAAACCCAGAGGCTAGAGCTAAACGCTTGGCTTATCAGGCTAAGTACAATCAACGACCCGAGCAACTCGAGAAACGCATTGAGCTAAACAAGATCAATCGTGACCGTGGGCAGTATGCTGACAAGGATGGCAAAGACATGAGCCACAAAAAGAATGGCCGTGTGATAGAAGAATCTGCTAGTAAAAACCGTGGTTCAAAGTCAAATACGGCAGGCGATAGACGTGCTCGTGGAGGCAAAAAAAAATAATTAACTTTGTAATTCAAAAGATATAAATTATGAAAAAGGTTAGCAAAAAAACAGCGTTTGACATCAAAGAAGCTAGTAATCAAAAATTGACAGCAAAGGCACGTAAGAACTACGCAGAGAATGCACAAGCTGCAATGAAAAATAAAAAGAAGAAATAAGATGGGAGTTTTAAATTATGTACAGTCGGGGCGTGCTGCAGCAGTAACGCCATCCAACACCACTAACATTCCTAGCGTATCAGGAGGCACAAATGATGAGGGATGTATCCTTTACATTGGTGGAGCTGGTAACCTAAAGGTGTTAACTATTGGTGGCGACGAGGTTACATTCTTCGCAGTTCCAGCAGGCACTACTCTTCAGGTTCGTGTTAGAAGAGTTTTTGCTACAGGCACAGCAGCTACTAACATTGTTGCTCTTTGGTAACATGACAGAGGAGGATTTGAAAATAGGTGTGTTAAACACGATAACTTTGATGTTGTCGTTTACCACAATAGAGGCAACTCTTCGTGTGGCATTATTAGGTGTGTCCATAGTCTATACAGGATTCAAGTTATATAAACTTATAAAAGAAAGAAAGAAATGGCTTTAATTGACATTTTTAAAGACGACAACGAGATTAACGAAAAGTCGGTTTTAGGTTTTGCATCATTCGTAGTTTTGGTGGCCTATGGGACAGTTGATATCGTTACAGGGGCATTACAACAGCAGTTTGTTATTGAGCCGATTATATTAGAGATTTTTGCAGGATTAACTGCGGCTTGTTTTGGCATCTCAGCATTTGAGAAAGTAAAGAACCGCCAAAACGAAACAGAAAGACAAAAAGCCCTAGGTGGCCAAATCGAGCCATATGAAGAGTCTGAAGGTTAGTATTATTATGTTTGTCATCAGCATGGTGCTTCTAGTTCTCTTTATGAGAGAAAGAAGTAGGAATGCTGAGGTAAAGCCTAATGACACGATTACTGTTCATGATACTACTTGGAAGAGATACGATTCAGTAATTGTCAAGAAAGTACCCATTTACAAAGAGGTGATTGTAGAGGTGGCATCCAAACCAGAGATGCTACCTGATACAAACTATGCTCGATTGAAAGAGCAGTACATGGCTCTATTAAAATTGTATATAAACAAAGTTGTTTACAAAGATACAATCAAGATAGGCGATTACGGGTACATTGCTGTCTTGGACACGGTTAAAGAAAATAAAATAACATATAGACGCACACGTGATAATTTTAGTATACCGGTTGTTAAAGAGACTAAAACTATTACTAAGTATGCACCACCAGTCCGTCAATTATACGTTGGAGGTGGCGTTATGGTTAACAACTCCCTTGGGGTAAGAGGTGCACAGGCAGGCTTAATTTATAAAACAAAAAAGGACAACATCTATAATATCACAGCTGGAGCTAATGTAGACGGCACGGTTATGTATGGTGTGTATTACTATTATAAACTAAAGTAAAATGCTATTAAGAGTAGGATCAACAGGAGAAGAAGTAAAGAAGCTCCAAGCATTACTTGGCGTAGATGTCATTGGTAAGTTTGGGCCAAAGACAGAAGCCGCTGTCAAAGGATGGCAGTCTGCTAACGGCTTGACTCCTGATGGCATAGTTGGGCCTAATACTTGGGCAAAGATGTTTGCTCCAGTTGTATTTGCTCCTAGTGCTCATACAATTGAAGTTCCTGCATTACTAACAACTACAGGAGGTGCAGGATTGCCAGTATTCAAACTAGATGCACTTAAAGGTCATATACCGCAAGCAGTGATTGATCAGATTCCTGATACAGCTGCCAGATTTGGGATTACTAATACATTAAGACTTGCTCATTTCTTGGCTCAATGTGGCCATGAGAGCGGAGGCTTTAGAGCTGTTCAAGAAAACTTAAACTATGGTGCGAAGGGCTTGCTTACTATCTTTAAGAAATACTTTAAGACTATTGAGAAAGCAAAAGCATACGAACGAAAGCCTGAGAAGATTGCTAACTTAGTTTATGGTAACAGAATGGGTAATGGTAGCGAAGCATCAGGAGACGGGTGGAAGCACCGTGGAAGAGGCTATATCCAGCTCACTGGTAAGGACAATTATGAAGCATTTGATGCCACAGTACCTGAAAACATTATGGCTAATCCAGACTTGGTTGCAACTAAATATGCCTTAGCTTCGGCAGGGTTCTTTTTTAAGAAGAATAACTTGTGGTCAATATGCGACAGAGGTAGTTCTCCAGATGTTGTAACTTCGGTAACTAAAAGAGTAAATGGCGGTACAATTGGGCTTGCCGATAGACAAAAACATTTCAAAGAATACTATAACCTATTAAGCTAATGGCAAAATCAAAAGTATCATCCGAAGCAAAGAAGATTACATTCGGAGTACGTCGTAAGGGCAAGCATGCTAAGACATCAGGACCAAAAGACAAAAAAACTAAACGTAACAGAGGGCAAGGAAGATAATGAGAGCAGCTATTTTTATCGTATCGTGTATAGTTGCAACTGCCTTATGCATTGATGCGTACTTTATATACTTGCATTTCTTTGATAATAACAAAGCCAAACAAATCATATCTTTAGTTGATAAAAAACTAACCCCTAATTAATAATGGCACTTAAAAAAGTCGACACTAACCCATTACCTATATCATTCAAAGATTTTGCCAAGAACCCAGTTGTTGGCACTTTATTTTTAGCATTAATCGGAATATCATATTTATACATTGATGTTCGTAATACATTCACAGACCAAATAGAAAGACAAAATGGCAAAATCGACAAAATGGAAATCAAAGTTGATGCGTGTACTAATCAGTTACGCAGGTCCGATTCTCTCCTCTCAGCTAGTTCGAGTAAAATCATGGTTCTACAACAATTGGGTCAAATAAAATGAGAAGTCTAGTTTTTATCTTTTCGGTTATCGTTTTGTTTTCTTGCTCATCGGTAATAGCTGATCAAGATAAAAAAGAGAATGACTTAGATAATAAAAACGTTGTAGCAAAGGATGATGACTTTGCTGCGATTATGTTGCGTTCTCAAAAAACAGGATTGTTTGCATCTAGTGCTGTGACGAAAGCTGATAAGGCTGTGGTTAGTAAGATAGAAGTTACTGTTCAGAAAATAGATAAACTTGAAGATAAAATAGAAAACCTAACCAAGACCAATGAAGAATTACAAGTCAAAGCTAATAGTTTTATTATTGAGCCTTATATTATTGAGCCACTTATCGATAGCACAGTATCCAAAAAGAATAATCAATAAAGATACTCTTGTTGTGATGACCGAAGGTCAAGCAAAAGAAATCAACAATACATTTAAATATTTAAGGTCAGATAACGACAAGAAAAAAGCTACTGCTGATTCACTTCGCACGTTAGTTGGTGCGTTTGATGAAGAACGTAACAAGTACAGTAATTATCTTAAAAACGCAGAGAACGCTTATTTACTAAGCAAAAAAGAGAATCAAATACTCTTGGATTCACATAAATCATTAAAAATAGGCAAAGTTGCACAAGACATTAGTGTACTTACTTTAATGTTTACTATTGTGATGTTATTTAAAGTAACATCTGGTAGATAACTTGTTTTTTATATTATTTATTTTTACATTTGCCATGTAGTTGCCATCTCACATTACGCAACAAAGACAAAAACAGTCCTATAAATGAAACCGAGGTGAGATGCGGTGGATTTTGTAGGACTTATTTTTTATATGGAAATTTGGAAAGATGTTGTTGGCTATGAAGGGCACTTTATGGTTAGTGAAAGCGGAAAAGTTAAATCATTAGACAGGAAATATAAAAGGTCAGACGGATCTATATATCCTGTAACAGGAAAAGAATTAACGCCTTTTATTAGTAATGCAGGTTATAAAAGAATTTCACTTAGAAGAAATGGTAAACCAATGAAGTATTCTGTGCACAGATTAGTAGCTGAAGCATTTTTGCCTAGAGAAGAAGGTCGTGATTTTGTGAATCACCTAGATGGGAACAAATTAAACAATCACTATTCTAATTTAGAATGGGTGTCAATGATTGAAAACAATTGTCATAGATTTAATAAAATAAATACAACTAGTAAATACACTGGCGTTACTTGGATAAAAGCAAAACAAAAGTATGTCGCAGTTATGCAAATTAATGGTAAGCAAAAAACAATCGGTCATTTTATTTCAGAAGAAGATGCTTATGCTGCTAGATGTAAGTATGAAAAGGATAATGGTATAATAAATAAGTATCTGTAAAATTCCGTATTTTTGTAAGATAACAAGCAAAGATACCACCTATGTGTGCTAGAATCTCAACGTATTCTCCCGATTTAGATGTCACCGGTAACGACCGTTGGATAGGCTCGGACTGGCAAACTCCAGATAAATTAACCAAAAACTTTACAGCCAACGCTGTAGCGGAATACTTCAATCGTGTAGGTATTATTGATACAGGTAGTTTTAATTGGTCATACAGAATGTATGCTCCAACAGAAACGCAGCCTGCGAAGACGTTTGAGTTAGTCGACCATCCATTTGATACAGTAGATGTAATTGGACTCGCAGGGACCATCAAGGTTTCTTTCTTAACCATGGCCAACACAGAGCCAGGTATATTCATTGAAGAAGTTTGGAACGACAAGATTATTCTTGTTAATCGACCAGGATTCCCTAGCGAATACGGACTATACAAAGTAACAGCTGTTGTTGAAGATGGCGATTATTATTTCTTAGACTTAGATTTTATTGGCGGTAACTCAGGAACTATTTCTGAAGACGAGCCGGTTACATTTGGCTTATTCACAGGCGTGAGTGGTACAAGTGGTACTACAGGTACTTCAGGTACAAGTGGTACGACAGGTACATCAGGCACTAGTGGCGTAAACGGTACAAGCGGCTCATCAGGCACCACAGGTACAAGTGGCTCATCAGGCACGGCTGGCACAAGTGGGTCATCAGGTACAACAGGTACATCAGGCTCATCAGGCACAGGTGGCACATCAGGTACTAGCGGAACGAATGGTTCAGACGGCACCTCAGGTACACGTGGTACGTCAGGTACGTCAGGTATTGATGGTATCGATGGAACAGACGGTACGTCAGGAACAACAGGTACATCAGGTAGTTCAGGTACAGATGGCACAGGAGGTACATCGGGAATAGATGGTACTAGCGGTTCAAGTGGTTCAGGAGGAACTAGCGGGTCAAGTGGAATAGATGGCACATCAGGCACAGGAGGAACTAGCGGTACAGATGGTACTGGCGGTACTTCGGGTACAGATGGCACAGGTGGTACTAGTGGTACTTCAGGGTCTAGTGGCTCATCAGGTATTGATGGCACTTCAGGAGTAAATGGCACATCAGGTATTGATGGAACTAGTGGCTCATCAGGTAGTTCAGGTACAGACGGAACAGGCGGTACATCAGGTACTACAGGTACTAGTGGTACTTCAGGGTCATCAGGATTGACAGGATCATCAGGCACATCAGGTACTAACGGTAGTGCAGGTACATCAGGTGCTCAAGGAATATCTAGTGGTAGAATATATTATTTAAACTACTCACAAGCAGGTTCTATATCCCCATACAAAAATTTGAGTGAGGAGCCTACAACATTGCCAGCTCCGTCTATTGTACCTGTATCTTTAATAGCAAATGAGCAAGATAAGTTAGTAGCTCAATTTATTACAGAAGAATTAGGATTTACTATTATCCCGGCAGGTGTTCAAAGATTCACTTTAGAATATTTAAAAGAAGACCAAAGCGATAATATATCTACATATGCTAGTGTTCAGTTTACCCAATCAAACGGAACACCTATTGGTAGCCCTGTATTAACAAATACAGCCCCATTGGCTTGGGTTAACGCAACAACTCCTACTAATGTTTTTGTAGATGTAGTTTTTGCAACTACACCTATTGACCCAACATGGAAAGTATTAGTTAGTTTATATGTAAACAATGATGACAATCAATTAAGAGCATTAGATTTTTACACAGAGAACTCTGAGTACTCTTATGTAATTACATCAATAGGATTTGAGTCAGGCACATCAGGTACATCAGGTTCAAGCGGTGTTAACGGAACTAGTGGCTCTTCAGGACTTACAGGTTCTTCAGGTACTAGTGGAGAGTCGGGTACTAGTGGAACCTCAGGAGCTGACGGTACAAGCGGAGTAAGCGGTACATCAGGAGTTAGTGGTACGTCAGGAGTAGATGGTACAAGCGGTGTTAGTGGCAGTAGTGGAACAAGTGGAGAAAGCGGTTCAAGCGGAAGTTCAGGAGCAAGTGGAACAAGTGGTGTATCAGGTACATCAGGCATCAACGGAACTTCAGGAGTGAACGGTACTAGTGGAGTTAACGGTACATCAGGCACGTCAGGTGTGAATGGAACATCAGGATCATCAGGTACAACTCCAGTTGGTCAGATTACAGGTACACTTACAACTAATAAAATACCTAAGGCTACAGGAGCCAATACAATTGGAGATAGTATTATCACAGAGGCATCAGGCTCAATCACTGTATCAGGTGCTGCGATTGATAATTATGTGGCTAGTTTCATTAACACTGACCCAGGGTCTGCAGGTATATATGTAAAAGCAGATGGCCCTGCATTTGTTTGTGAACCATTATCGTTGGTTGGAGGAATCACTTTAAATGCTAGTGGTAGTGCATCATTTAGTGGGGACATCACTGCTAATAAATTTATTAAGTCAGGTGGTACATCTTCTCAGTTCTTAATGGCTGATGGCTCTGTTAACACATCTGTTTCACCAACAGGAGCTTATTTACCATTAGCAGGAGGTACGATGACAGGTGCAATCACATTAGTAAATGGTGCAATTGGAATAAATGTAGGAGATGATGCAACAATTTCAGATAGAAATATAGCTAATACAATATTTGTTGCAGGTATTCAAAATAATGACAGAGGATATATAAATTTTTCAGAAACAACAGGTAATTCGTTAGGTGCAGTTAATGGCGGTGCATTAACGTGGAGAGGTGTTGCAATTGCGACAACGGCAAATATATCAGGAACCATTAATTATGTGCCTAAGTTCACGGGTGCAAGTACTATTGGTAATAGTCAGATATTTGACAATGCAACAAATGTAGGAATTGGTACGGCTACACCTAATGCAAAACTTGAAATATATCCTGGCACAATAACAGGTAGTGCATTACAAGAAGTTTTAAGAATAGATGTCCCTGGGAATAATATATTTTCTTCTGCTACTGGATATATAAACTTTAGAGGCTACGATCTTTCAAATACTACACAAAGAGACGTTGCTTATATTGGAGCTAAATTAGTTCCTAACGGAGGATCTTCTCCTGCAATGGGAGCAAATCTTGTTTTTAGTACTTGTGCGGATGGAGCATCTCAAACTCCTATTGAACGTATGAGTATAACGAGTGGGGGAGATATAGAATTTTTAAATTCTCTTGCACTTAAATCTGTGGCTTCAAGTGGATATATTGCAATGTATGCAAATGGGGGTGGGTTGTATTGGGGAGGCATTGCAGCTACTAATCAAATGCATTTAACATCAGCTGGTTCATTAGGGATTAACACATTAACTCCTGTTAATACTGCTTGGGGAAGTGGTACAACAACCAAACAATTATCAATTAATGCATCAGGTTATGCAGTTATAAATTTACAAGGAGGAATTCGTAATTATTCAATGGGTGCTGGAGATGGCACTTTTTATATGTGTTATGATAACACAGCAGCACGTCACAATATTACTGTTGCTTCATCAGGTAATATAACAATAAATGGAACAACAGACGCAGGCTTCAGACTTGATGTGAATGGTACGGGGAGGTTTAGTGGCACAGGTAGAACACTTACGGTTGTATCAACAAATGATGCTGTACCTGCTGTAATTAGAAGTAGTAATGGAGCAATTTCAACTTTATCATTTCAAGGTACAACATCTACAAATGATTTTAATACAAGAATAGGATGTGATGTAAATGATTTAGTTGCGTTTACTGCTAATGAAATTAGATTTCGAATAGCGTCTAATGGAGCCGCTAGCTTTCAAAGTAGTATTACCGCAGGAACTAATATTACAGCAGGTGGCACATTAAATGGTCAATCTTTAAATATAACAGGAACACAAAGCACATTTAGAATTGCATCAAATTATACAGGTGGAGGAGATTTACTATCAGGAACATTATTATATATTGATAATGTTGTTAATAATAATTTAACAATAATTCCTAGTAGTGCAGGAACTAATGGAAGTACAATTGTTGCTGCGGCATTTAATGGTAGTGCTTGGCGAAGTATGTGGGAATTTGCGAATGTTAGCAGTGGCAATCCGAATTTAATATTAGTAAAAAATGGAGGTAACGTCCTAATAGGTACCACAACGGATGCGGGAAACAGATTGTACGTTTCAGGAACGGGTAGATTTGATGGTCAAGTATTAATTTCTACAGACTCGGGAAATGAGCAGTTTATTATCAGAAGAGGTAGCAATTTTAATCAACAATTAATATTAGGATATCACTCTTCAGGATATGGTAGAATACAAGCTGTAGAACAAGCTGTAGCTTATAGACCTTTAGTATTAAATGGAGATGGAGGCAATGTGTTAATTGGCACCACAACGGATAATGGATATAAATTAAATGTTGCAGGAACAGGAATTTTTAGTTCATTCTTAAAATTTAGGTGTGGATTTTATGCATATACACAAGATGGATTATTTAGTGCTAATGCTGCATATTCAGCCCTTAATACACCTGGAGCAGATGATAGAATAAGGTTTGGTTATTATGATTATGGTTCAGGCCAATATTGGGGAAGAATAGGTTTTGCGGCAAATGTAAACTGGTCACTAGGTAACATTGGTTCTGCTGGAAATGATTTTAGTATAGGTACAGGAGCTGCAGGACAAATACTTCTTATAACATCAGCTGGTGCAACAACATTTAGCGGCTCTGTTACAGCAACATCATTCTTTGAGTCATCAGATAAAACTATTAAGACTCTACTTGTAGATAACTATGAAGCTAGAGGAATTGAATCTGTTACAGCTAAGTTGTACATTAAGGATGGTAAGGAAGAGCTTGGATATTTTGCACAAGATGTACAAGGGATATTACCAAGTGCAGTAAGTGTTGGAGACAAAGGTTTATTAAGTCTTTCTTATCGTGAGGTACATACAGCTAAGATTGCAAGACTAGAGAAACGTGTGGAAGAATTAGAGAAACAACTAAACTTAAACTAATATGTCTTGGGCAGGTTTAGCAAGTAATCAATGTGTTAGTTGGGCAAATCTACAGAATGCTGTAGACAATAATGTGTTCATACAAATTGGTTCAATCCCTCCTCCGGGCATACCTAGCAACAGGGAGATAACAAAAACAGGTGCATTATCAGCGGTTGATATTCAAGCAGCTCCATTGGCAGGCAAGAGTAATAATCAGTTAGTAGTAAAGAGTAATTTAGTTGCTACTCCTGCTACCTACTACCAGCTTAATAACTGCTCAGGTGGTGCTGCTGCGTGGACAAAGATTGCTCCTACATTAGGAGTAGGACAGAGATATGTATTGCCTAGTATTACTCCTGTGTTCTATACTTATAATGGGACATCGCAAACTACGCTGCCTGCAGGATACAATGGGTCAATACAAATAGTGTCAGGACAAACAGGTTGTCCTTAATTTTTAGTAATTTTAAAAAAAATATATACATGAAAACAATTTCACCAGTCTCTATTTGGGACAATGGCACAGTACAACAAGCAACTATATTAAATGCTTATGCAGTTAATGTAACTTTAAACACATCTGCTACTTTTTGGTACGGGTTATTTTCTACAACAGAAAATGGTAATGTAGGTACACAACTTGCTCAAGGTAACTTATCAATGACAGGCGAGGCTTATGCTGAATGGCAGAGTGACGTTTTTGCTTGGGATTGGATTGCAGAGCAATTAAACCTAACCATCACAGGAGACTATATTCCTCCGGTTCCTCCTGAGCCTACTCCTGAGCCTACGCCTGAACCTATTGTAGAGGAAGTAGTTGCATCTGAAGAACCTATTGCTTAAATTTGTTAAAAATAACATAAATATGAAACTAAACTTTAATTTTAATCTAACCGATTTAGACGGTAAAGAACTAGAAGGTGCTAATTCTGGAAAGTTATTAGCTAACACACTTATTCAGCAGACCAAGGGTGATGCTGTGAAGTATTGGGAATGGGCTCTTGCTTTAAACAAAGGTGAAGTTCTTGACCTAGATACGTCGGATCAAGAGACTCTTAAGACTTTTGTGAAAGACAGTGAGACTATTACTGTTTTAGCTAAGGCCCAATTGCTTGGCGTTTTTACTAAGAAGTAATATTACATCATCAGCAGATATACTCCTCTGGCACTCAAAATGTCGGGGAGTATTTTTAAAGATGGGGCACCAGTCCCAATCCCCCGCATCGAATTTAAAGTTAGGGTTGTTCCAACAACTGTTGCATACTGACTTGTTAGTCACACGTATACACTCAAACTCGTGGCCATCTGCAGCGAAGTTATTAATCATAACTACTTCTTTCCCTAATGCATTTGCTAACCATGAGACTCCGCTGCCTAAGCCTAGGTAAAATTGACTATGGTGAATAATAGCCATTGTCTTTTGGATGTCATAATTAATAATCTGCTCACAGTTATCAAAAGGATTAGGCTCAAGTGATACATTAATTACTTTGTAGCCTTTTCCGTGCAAATAGTTTATCACTCCTTGCCATCCCTCTTTTGTCCAAAACTTACACCCAGCTGTAGAATTAGTAGCTATCGTAATATATTTACCATAGTTATTATTACCTGGCTCATACTTTAATTTAGGCATAATCTCTTTAAACTCAAGTCCTAATATCTTAGTAGCTGCCTCTTGTAATTTAATTGTGTTAGGTAGTTCAGGCTCTTTGTTTGTGTCGTAGAACCAGCCAATGTTATATTGAGCATACACGTTAGGCACCACTGTTCCAGGTTTTACTAACTCTATTTCAGGAATGTCAAGTATTTTGTTCAAAAAAGTTGACATAATTACTTTACACTTATGCTTCTTTTGGAATTCTAAAGCGTATGGAGCCCAAGCAATTGTGTCGCCTAATGACTTACTAGATATAGCGATGTACACACGCTTGCCTTCTAGGTCGAGTACGTTATCGTGAATTAGTTTACCATCCATATAGACTTTACTATGCCACTTAGTATAGTATTGTCTATTTAGTTTTACCCAACTATTTGATCCGATAGTATTCTCGTAGACTAACTTGTCGCCATCAAAGTATTGTACCTTAAAGTCGGCTTTCAGTCCTGATTTAATTTCTAGGTATGGTTGACCAACAAAGTGTTGGATGATGGTTACATCTTGTTCTTGTTTGTCTAGTGTCATTACTTTATTATAGAATGCCATTTGTTTATCCCAGAATTTCCAAGATGTATTATCTGTAGGTATAGTGTAATTACATTTAATAGTATTTAAGTCAGTATCTATGGGTTGAATATACTTATTAAACATTGAGCCATATTGTGGCAGGTTGTGAGCTATAATTGGCTTACCAAAAGATATTGCCTCACGTAATACCAAAGGGTTACACTCCCAAGTAGAGTTGAACATAAATATATCTGCCCATCTCATATAATTTTCTACATCTCTTCTTTCTCCCCATATTTTCACATTGGCTGGCAAATCCTTCATTAATGGCTCCCAGTAATGCTTGAAATTTATAGCTTGGTTTCCAACAAAGTGAAAGTTCATATGTGGATACTTCTTAGCTATTTCAAGACCCTCAGCTTGGTTTTTACCAGGAGTCCATAATCCCACATTGACTACGTTTATTTCTCTTGTGTCAAAAGGATTTAGATACAGGTCATTTCTTTTATCATCTATTGGAAACTCAATCACCTCTTTGTAAGATGGCGATGAAGCGAATGTCTCTAAGTGATATGGTGTGCAGAAGTAATACGCATCAGGATTAAATATCTTTTCTTTGTCATGGTTAAATGACACGTCGTGACACGTCTCCACAATTCTGTACCTTCGGTCTTCACGATATAATTCAGATATCATATCACGATTAAAGCGTTCAGCTGGCTCGTGAATGTGAACAATGTCAGGGTTGAACTTAGCTATGATATTAAATAATTCCATCTTGTCCTCGTGCAAAGTATGAAAAGGAACAAGACTTTTAATGGCATTACGTTGTACGACATAATCTAGGCTATGGCATTGATACTCTACCACCTCTATATCTAAATTACTGCAGATAATACTTTGTAAAACAAATGCAGGCATCCCGCCAGTTGAACAGTGAGGAATTAAGTATAGTAGCTTCATATGCTAAAATTAAAATATAATTAGTACTTTTACAAAAAAATATAATACAATGGATAAATTAACACAAGACGAGTTGGACCGTTTCAGAGCGGCTCACACAGAAATCAGAAATCTTCGCAATGCTTTGGCAGACGCTGAGATTCAAATCCACAACACCAAGTTAGAGAAGCAATCTGTTTTAGCTCAATTAGATGTAGCTGGTGCAACGCACGTTAGCATTCAGCAAGAACTACACGCTAAGTACGGAGATATCACGATTGACTTTGCTACTGGAGAAATCAAGAATAAAGATGGTAATTCGTAAGATATCAGTTGGTGCAGATTATAAGAATGCAATGAATTATATGCATAATCAATCTGTGCTACAAGGAAACTATAAGATACATTTGATTCGTCAGACCGATGCAGGAGATATTGAAATCTACATCGAGGCTAATGATGAGGTGGTCTTATGGAAAAAGATTAATGGCAACATGCCATTCTTAATTGAATATAATATAGATTTCTAATATGAAGTCCCCATTTTACTTTATAGTGCAACCCCGTGATGGCAAGAGATATGACAACACGAGGGGAGAGCTCATTATTTCTACATCGAAAGAAGACCACCTTGCCACTATGCGTGAGGCTGTTGTTATCTCTACGCCTATTGGATACGAGGGTCCTGTTGAACCAGGCGATACGATTATTGTGCATCACAATACTTTTAGGTTGTATTACGATATGCGTGGTAGAGAGAAGTCTGCTTGGAATTACTTCCGAGAGGACTTGTACTTTATTGATGATCCGTATGCATACAAGAAACCTGGTGCAGATTGGATTGGTATTGGTCGCTACGTGTTTATTTCTCCTGTGGAGAATGACTACACAGGCATACTTACTGCGGACGCAGAGAAGCCTCTTGTAGGCACGATAAAGTACCCGAATGAAGAAGCACTAGCATTAGGATTAAAAGAGGGTGACACGGTCACGTTTGAGCCTGAGAGCGAGTATCCATTCTATATTGATGGTCAGAAAGTGTACCGTATGTATACTAAGAATCTAACAATTAAATTAGATGAACAAAATAACTGAGTTAAAGAAACGCATCATTGACTCTGGGTATAAAGCCGTTGAGGAGTTAATCAAGGTTGCTGAGGAAAAGATTGTCACCCACATGGATGATGACTTGTCTGCAGACAAACTTAAGAATGCAGCGGCAGCAAAGAAATTGGCTATCATGGACGCTTTTGAGATTCTTAAAAGAGTCGAGGAGGAGAATAATATTATCGAGGGAGTAGTTGGTAACTCTGCACCTACCAACCGTGGGTTCGCAGAACAAAGAGCAAAGACTAAATAATGGTAATAGACAATTTTTTGCCGAACCCCGATCAACACTTACAAGATGTTTTAAGTGGTGAATTCTATGATGTGCCAGATGGAGACAAAGTGTTTAAAGGAATACAGCCTAGAGATGGAGATGAGTTTGCCCAGTTATTATTAAATATGCACCCTGATTATGAGATTGCTCATAACTTTATTCGTATATCTCCTGAGGGGCAAGTAGAACCAAACTTTATTCATACAGATGAAATGATGGGCGACTTGACTGCTATATTATATCTAACAAAGAATCCACCTGAAGAAGATGGTACTACTTTGTATGACGAATGTTACAATAAAATATTGATTACCAACGCCAAGTTTAATAGGTTGTTTGTATTTGATTCTATAATTCCACATTCTAGGAATATCTATAATAATTATGGACAAGGAGAAGATTCTAGAATTGTTCAAGTTGCATTCTTAAAAAAGATATGAGTTTATTTTACATTGATGAGTCTACCGTTCCTGATAAGATTCTTGCAAAAAGAAATGCAAAGAAAGATTGGGAGTATGGTTGGGACCCTGAGTACGACTTTGTGGTCGTGTCAAAAGATGGCACGATTGGAGAGGTCTACAATATCAGTGGCCTAAGAGTTGCTCTACCATTGGCTCCCGACAAGGTTGACTACGATGGTAACAAGTGGAAAGCCACAGAGCTACCTAAAGAGCTATCTCGCATCAAGACCATCTTTGATTGGAACCGTCGTGACAATTCATTTAAGTCTCAATGGGTAGACTACATCGAGAAAGAGTTTGACAGACGTGAGCTAGGCTATTGGTTTATTAATAATGGCGATAAGACTTATATCACAGGTGCACATTATATGTACTTGCAATGGTCAAAGACTGACGTAGGTCATCCTGACTTCCGTGAATCAAACAGAATATTCTTTATATTTTGGGAAGCGTGTAAGGCTGACAGCAGATGCTTTGGCATGTGCTACCTTAAGAACCGTCGTTCAGGTTTCTCATTTATGGCTTCATCAGAAGCTGTCAACATCGCAACCTTAGCTAAGGATGCTCGTATAGGTTTGACATCTAAGACGGGGCCCGATGCTAAGAAGATGTTTACCGATAAGGTAGTTCCGATTGCAAATAACTATCCATTCTTTTTCCAACCCGTGCGTGATGGTATGTCTGCACCAAAAACAGAACTTGCATTCCGTGTCCCAGCTTCTAAGATTACTCGTAAGAATATGCACGAGGAGAACGAGGAAGAGATTGACGGATTGGATACAACTATTGACTGGCGTAACACAGCGGACAACAGTTATGATGGAGAAAAATTGTTATATTTGGTTGAGGATGAGGCTGCTAAGTTAGAGCGTCCTATGAACATAGAGAACGGTTGGCGTGTTAGAAAAACTTGTCTTCGTTTAGGTGCCAGGATTATTGGCAAGTGTATGATGGGTTCAACATCAAACGCACTCGACAAAGGTGGAGAAAACTATAAACGGATTTACTATGACTCAAACGTCAAGAAAAGAAACCAGAATGGTCAGACTATTTCAGGTCTGTATTCGCTCTTTATCCCGATGGAGTATAACTTTGAGGGATATATTGACGAGTATGGTCACGCAGTCTTAGAAAGACCTGAGAAGCCTGTACGTTCGGCAGAGGGGACTTGGATAACGCAAGGGGTAATTGAGTATTGGAATAATGAAGTTGCATCGCTAAAGGCTAATCCTGATGCACTAAATGAATTCTATCGTCAGTTTCCTAGAACAGAGTCACACGCTTTCCGTGATGAGACCAAGTCATCTTTATTTAACTTGACTAAAATTTATCAGCAGATAGACTACAATGACAGCTTAGTTCAAGACCACGTAATAACACGTGGCTACTTTCACTGGGCTAACGGAGAGAAAGACACCAAAGTTATTTGGACTCCTGATAAAAACGGTAGGTTCTTAGTATCTTGGATACCAGGGCCGGGCGTAAACAATAATTATATTACTAAAAATGGGAATAGATATCCGGGCAATGAGCATATTGGTGCGTTTGGTTGTGACCCCTACGACATCTCAGGTGCGACCTTTGGTGGATCAAACGGTTCGCTTCACGGATTGACCAAGTTTAATATGACAGGAGCCCCATCCAATACTTTCTTTTTAGAATACATTGCTCGTCCACAGACAGCAGAAATATTCTTTGAAGAGGTCCTAATGGCTTGTGTGTTCTATGGTATGCCTATCCTTTGCGAGAATAACAAGGCTAGACTTTTATATCATTTTAAGAATAGAGGCTACCGTGGGTTCTCAATGAACAGGCCCGATAAGCATGTACACAAACTATCTTTCACGGAAAGAGAGATTGGTGGTATACCGTCATCAAGTGAAGACATTAAGCAAGCACATGCAACTGGAATCGAGACATACATCGAACGTAATATAGGATTAGACATGGAGGGTAACTACCGTCAGCCTGATGAAATAGGAAATATGCCGTTTAATAGAACACTTCAAGACTGGGCTAAATTCGACATAAACGACAGAACAAAGTATGATGCGTCAATTAGTTCGGGATATGCTATTATGGCAAATCAAAAGCACGTATATTTGCCTGAGAAAAAAGAGTCAAAAATAAGCATTAAATTTGCAACTTACGATAACACTGGTTCCTTCAGTAGAATTAACAAGATATGAACAAACCTCTTGGAATATTAATGCCAGATACCCAATTCCCCTCACAGTTAGCAACTGATCAGGAAAAGGCATCTTGGGAATATGGCTTAAGAATTGGGCAAAGCATTTCATACGAATGGTTTGCAAAGACAGGCAATAGTTGCCGATATTATTCACAATGGATTGATTTCCATCGCATTAGATTATATGCTAGAGGCGAACAACCGGTAGCTAAATATAAGAGCCAATTAGAAGTTGATGGCGATATGTCGCACATTAACCTTGATTGGACTCCAGTTCCAATTATCCCTAAGTTTGTTGACATTGTTGTTAATGGCATGCACGATCGCTTATTTGAGGTTAAAGCATATGCGCAAGACGCAATGTCAATGGACAATCGATTTGGATTTCAACAGATGGTTGAGAGGGATATGATTGCAAAAGATGTTTTAAAAATAGGTAAAGAACAGTTAGGTGTTGATGCTTATAATATTCCTGAGCAAGACATCCCTGAGAATGAACAAGAGTTATCTTTATATATGCAGCTTAAGTATAAGCCTGCTATTGAGATTGCTGAAGAAGAGGCAATCAATACTATCTTAGACTTAAATCATTACCAAGACGTTCGTAAAAGGGTCGACTACGACATCACAACAATTGGCATAGGAGTAGTAAAGCACTCATTTGTTCCAGGAACCGGAGTTCGTGTGGAGTATGTTGACCCCGCTAACATTGTATATAGTTACACAGAGTCCCCAACATTTGACGATTGTTTCTATTGGGGAGAAGTAAAGCAAGTACCAATCACAGAACTAATTAAGATTAAGCCAGACATTACAAAAGAGGAGTTGGCAGAGATTCAGCAATTAGGAACTGCGTGGTACAATTATTATGGGATTATGCGTCCTTACCGTAGCGACATCTTTAATAGGGATGTGGTTACATTATTATATTTTAACTACAAAACAGATAAGACATTTGTTTACAAGAAGAAATATCTTGAGAACAATGGAGTTCGTGTAATCCAAAAAAATGAGAACTTTAATCCTCCGGAAGGAACTGAAGAAAGGTTTGAGAGAATTGAGAAGAGAATTGACGTATGGTACGAAGGTATTATGGTACCTGGATCTCCTTATTTACTTAAGTGGGAGCTTGCTCGCAATATGGTTCGCCCTAAATCTGCTTCTCAGTATGCATTACCACAATATATAGCTGTAGCACCAAGAATGTACAAAGGAATTGTTGAGTCACTGACTCGTCGTATGATTCCTTTTGCTGACTTAATTCAAATGACCCATCTTAAATTACAACAAGTTCTTCAACGTGTTGTACCAGATGGTGTGTTCATTGATGCTGATGGTATTAATGAGGTTGACTTAGGTACAGGTGGTGCTTACAACCCAGAAGATGCTCTTCGTTTGTATTTCCAAACGGGTAGTGTTATTGGACGTAGCATGACAACTGATGGTGACTTAAACCATGGCCGTGTTCCAATTCAAGAACTCAATACTAATAGTGGCCAAGGTAAGATTACTGCATTGATTAATGCATACAATCAGTACCTTAGCATGATCCGTGATGTAACAGGATTGAACGAAGCACGTGATGCTTCTACTCCAAACCCTGATGCATTAGTAGGTGTTCAAAAGCTTGCAGCACTTAATTCAAATACTGCAACTCGTCACATCTTAGAGGGAAGTTTATTTATTACTCGCAGGCTATCGGAGGCGTTGTCTCTTCGTGTTGCGGATATATTAGAATACTCTGATTTCAAAGAAGAGTTTACAATGCAAATTGGTAAATACAATGTTGCTATTTTAGAAGAAATTAAAGACTTGTACTTACATGACTTTGGTATATTTATTGAGGTTGCTCCTGACGAAGAAGAAAGAGGTCAACTAGAAGCGAATATTCAGATGGCTTTACAACGTGATCAAATCACGCTTGAGGACGCTATTGATATCCGTCAAATGAAGAATATTAAAATTGCCAACGAATTGCTAAAACTTAAACGTAAGAATAAGCAGAAGCAAGATATGGATAATGAGCAAGCAAAAATCCAAATGCAAACTCAGGGTAATATCCAATCTTCTCAAGCGGCCGCTCAATTTAAGTTACAAGCTATTCAAGCTGAGGCGCAAGCTAAAGCTATGATTGCTCAAAACCAAATGCAGTTGGATGTACAAAGAATGCAAGCTGAAGCTCAGATTAAAGAGCAATTAATGTCGGTTGAATTCAATTACAACATGCAACTAAAAGGTATGGAGGTTGAGAAGATTAAGCAACTAGATATGGACAAAGAGAAAGCTAAGGATGATCGCACAAAACTCCAAGCTACTCAGCAATCAAAGTTAATTGAGCAACGTCAAAAAGACCTACCTGCAATGAACTTTGAGTCTCAAGAAGATTCGTTAGACGGCTTCAGTTTAGAGGAGTTTAACCCAAGATAAATTTTATTACTACTTTTGTGCAACTAAATTAAATCAAATGGATAATATTCAAGTAAAACTAGTGGACTTCGAAGAGAAGTCTGTAGCAGAGGTTGAGCAACAATTGCTTGACGAACACGCTGAAAAGACCGCTCCTATAGAGGAGATGGCCGCAGAGTTAAATGCAACTACCGAGGCAACTCAGGAAGTTATTGAAAGTCAGCCACAATTTGGCGACAACGACGTTCTTTCATATTTAAAAACCAAATTCAACAAGGAGGTAACCTCTTTGGATGAATTGTTTACAGAAAAGCCACAGCCTCAACAGGAGTTACTACCTGAAGATGTTAATGCTTTCTTAAAATTTAAGAAAGAGACAGGGCGTGGTTTAGAAGACTTTTACCGTGTTAACCAAGATTTTTCTAAGGTTACACCAGAAAGACTTCTAGCTGATTATATGCGTGAGACTAATCCTGATTTTGATGATGAGGATATCGCATTCGAGTACGAATCAAGATTTAGCTATGATGAAGATGAGGATGATGAGAAAGAAATCAAACGCAAAAAATTAGCACTTAAAAAAGAACTTGGCAAGGCGTCAAAGTACTTTGAAGAACAAAAGGAAAAATACAAAGCTCCCCTTGAGTCGAGGATGGAGTCTACTATTCCTGATGAGGACAGAGAGGCTTTGGAATCTTACAAGCAATATATCAGCTCTTCTTCTGCTATGCAGCAGGAGCAGGCTAAAAAATCGGAGTACTTTATTAATAAGACAAACGATTTATTCTCTGATGAATTCAAAGGTTTTGATTTCAAGATTGGAGATAAAGAGATTTCTTATAAACCGGGGACTCCAGAGCAGCTGAAAGCTCAACAAACAGACATTTCTAAATTCTTTAACAATTTTGTTAATGAAGATGGATACATTAAGGATGCTAAACAGTATCACAAAACAATTGCTGCGGCAATGAACCCAGATGCAATGGCTAAATTTTTCTATGATATGGGAAAAGCCGATGCAATCGATGACAGTGCTCGACAAAGTAAAAACATTGATATGAGTATTAGAAATGCTCCGCAAAACATCGAGAAAGGTGGATTTAAAGTAACAGCAATGGATAGTGATCACGGTAACAGACTTAAGATTAAATCATTTAAAAACTAAAAACTAAACAACAAACAAATGGCTGGATCAGTTCAAGCTACCCCGGGCTTTCAATTAGAGCCCTCAGCGGTAAAGGCAACATTGCCTACAAACTACATTACTAACTTCGACTTCTTAAACCAGTATCTACCTGATACTTACGAGGCTGAATTCGAGCGTTATGGTAATCGTTCTATTGCATCTTTCTTACGTATGGTAGGTGCAGAATTACCTTCTAACTCTGACTTAATCAAATGGGCAGAGCAAGGTCGTTTACACACTAAGTATGTAAACTGTACTTCAGCAGCTGCTGCAGGACAAGATACAGCTGTGTGGACTGTTGAAGATGCAGATGTAACTGTTAACTTCCGTGTTAACCAAACTGTATTCTTATCTGCAAACGCTGGTTCAGCTTCTGACAAAGCGGTTATTACTGCAGTAGATACAGCTGCTAACACTTTCACTGTGGCTTACTATGCTGCTTCAGGACAATCAATCGCTGTAGATACTGCTTCTACTGCTTTCGTTTACGGTTCTGAATTCACTAAGGGTTCATTAGGAATGGAAGGTTCTTTAGAGTCTCAAGACTTATTCTTCGAGAACAAGCCAATCATCATCAAAGACAAGTACAGTGTGTCTGGTTCTGATATGGCTCAAATCGGATGGGTTGAAGTAACTTCTGAGAATGGTGCTACTGGTTACTTATGGTACATCAAATCTGAGCACGAGACTCGTTTACGTTTCGAAGATTACTTAGAGATGTCAATGGTTGAAGGTGTTCCTGCAGAAGCTGGTTCAGCTGCTGCTACTTACTTAACTGTTGCTTCTTCTCAAGTACAACCTGGTGCTGCTGGTACTCAAGGTTTATTCAATGCAGTTGCAGAGCGTGGAAACGTTTGGGCAGGTGGTAACCCAACTACTTTGTCTGACTTCGATTCTATCATCCAACGTCTTGACAAGCAAGGAGCAATCCAAGAGAACGTTATCTTCTTAAACCGTAAGTTTGGTTTCGATATCGACGATATGTTGGCATCTCAAAACTCTTATGGTTCAGGTGGTACTTCTTACGGTTTGTTCGATAACAGCGAGCAAATGGCGTTAAACTTAGGTTTCACAGGCTTTAAGCGTGGATACGATTTCTACAAGACTGACTGGAAATACTTAAACGATGCAACTACTCGTGGTGGAATCGTAGGTGGAGCTATTAACGGTATCTTGGTACCTGCAGGTTCTACTAACGTATACGATCAAATCTTAGGAAAGAATGCAAAGCGTCCGTTCTTACACGTACGTTACCGTGCTTCTGAAACTGAAGATCGTCGTTACAAAACTTGGATCACTGGTTCTGCTGGTGGTGCTCAAACAAGTTCTTTAGATGCAATGGAGGTTAACTTCTTATCTGAGCGTGCTTTATGTACTCTTGGTGCGAACAACTTCTTCTTGTTCGAGAACTAGTAAACTTAGGGGGAGGCTTCGGTCTCCCCTTATTTAATTTTGTTTAAATTTTAAAATCAAATATAATGTCAACTCAGAAAGAATTAAAGGACAAGGTCTATGTCCTTAAAAGAAAAACATTCCCTATCAGCTTTATGCTTGCTAGTAGAAATACTAGAAACAAATCTTTATTGTACTTCGATACAACTAAAGGTCTTAACCGTGCATTGCGTTATGCAGTTAACCAAAAGTCTCCATTTGAAGACGAACAAGATGGTAACTTCATTTTAGAGCCAATCATCTTTGAAGATGGTTTATTAGCTGTTAATAAGTACAATCAAGTATTACAACAATTTTTAGAATTCCACCCAGACAATGGTGTGTTATTCGAAGAGGTTGATACTCAAAGAGATGCAAACAATCAGATTGAAGTTATGTACTCTCAATTGGATGCACAACTTGCTGCACGTGATTTAGATATCAATACTGCAGATGCATTAGGACGTGTGTTATTAGGTGCACGTGTTGATCGTTTAACTACAGAGGAATTAAGACGTGATTTAATTTTATATGCACGTAATCATCCTTATGATTTCATGAATATGTTAAATGATCCTGAGCTTAAGCTGAATGATATTGCAGCTAAAGCATTTCAAGATGGAACGTTTGTATTAAAGAATAAGAAACGTGACATCTTCTTTAACCTGCCTGACAATAAAAACAAGTTAATGGGTGTCCCATTTGGAGAAGACCCAGTGAAACTACTTGTGTCTTGGCTACAAAGTAATGATGGATTAGATATTTACGAGTTACTATCTAAAAAATATCGTTAAATTAAGAGGGCACATCTAGTGCCCTTTTTTTATTATCTTTGTCATTATGATAAATTCCGTACGAAATACTGTCCTAAATATTATCAATAAGGATAATAATGGGTTTATTACTCCAGAAGAATTCAACAGCTTTGCGAAGCAGGCTCAGTTAGAATTGTTCATGCAATACTTCTTTGACTTTCAGCAGTCCAAAATAAAGGACATGAAGGGCATGGAAACTAGTGGATACTCAGATATCACTAAGCAAATAGACCAAACTATTGATTTCTTTTCTAAGAACACAGACTTGGTTTATAATAACACAGATGATAAATTTGACTTGCCTGAAAACTTTTTCTTATTAAACGTACTGTACTATAATGGCAAAGAGGTTACTCACGTTAATCAAGAGAAGTTACATTATTTGCTTAATTCCAATTTAACGGCACCTACAGAAACATATCCTACATACGTTATGCAGGGCAATCAAATAACTGTATACCCAACTACTATTACAGACGATATTAATATCTACTATGTTCGCTACCCAGCTGACCCTAAGTGGACTTATACGGTCGTAAACGGTAGTCCTTTATTTAACCAATCAGCAAATGACTACCAAGATTTTGAATTAGCTATATCTGATTTCCCTAAGTTGGTGGTTAAGATTTGCCAATATGCAGGAGTAAGTATTAGAGAAGCTGATGTAGTTCAAGCAGCTAAAGCAGAAGAAACGTACACTGATCAAAAACAACAATAATGAATCAGGAAAAATATTATACCAATGATGGGGTCTCCCCTACCGATGCCAATTGGGGCACGTATCAGAATGTAACATTAGGTGATGTTGTAAACAACTTCATCTTGATGTATACAGACGATGGAGATTTATTAAATAATATCAATAGATATAAAGTTTTATTCCACGCCAAAAGAGCGGTACAGGAATTAAACTATGATGGTAATCGCCAGATTAATGCTTTACAGCTAGAAGTTGGGCATGACCTTAAATTTATCTTGCCTCCAGATTACGTAAACTATGTTCGTGTATCTTTATTTTGGGGTGGTAATTTGTACCCAATGACTGAGAATCCTCAAGCTAATTCATCTATTGAATTCTTGCAGGATGATGAATATCAAATCTTATTTGATGATCAAGGCAATGCATTACAAGGAACATCTAAATTAGACTTATCCCGTATTGATGGTGAGAACTATATGTTATGTCCATTCAATAATCAGTGGGGTTGGTATGTAGATGGTCTTTGGTATTTCACTTGGGGATTCGGTGCTGCTTATGGATTAAACACCGAGGTAGCAAACGTTAACCCAACATTTAGAGTAGATAAAGCAGCCGGAGTTATTAACTTTAGCTCAGGCATGTTTAATCGCTCTGTGGTATTAGAATATATTTCTGACGGGTTGTATCCAGGTGACGACAATCAAATTGTTATCAATAAGTTAGCAGAAGAGTATATCTACTCATATATTAAGTGGGCTATTTTAAATACTAAGGCAAATCAGCCTGAGTATGTTATTAACAGAGCTCGCAAAGAAAAGGTTTCCAACTGGAGAAACACAAAGATTAGATTAAGTAATTTACACCCAGGTCGCTTGCTAATGAGCATGAGAGGCCAATCTAAGTGGATTAAGTAAATGATAGAACTTCAAAGAAATTTCCTTTCAGGGGTTATGAATAAGGACCTCGACCCACACTTCTTACCTGATGGGGCATATCGAGATGCGCTTAATATTATTGTAGGCGACTCTGATGGTGCATTTGTTGAGGAGGATGGCAGTCGTAATGGTGTAGCCCAAAACTATTTGGGTAATATTTTAAAAGGCGAAGACTTGGAGTTAACTAATGCTACTTGCATTGGCTCGCTGGCTGTTGAGGCTAACAATTCTATTTATTGGTTGGTGGCATCTGACACATTAGATGCGGTGTATGAGTATAACGAAACGTTAGATATAACAACTCCTGTACTTCGGGCTACTAAGTTAACACCCACTACGACTTCATTGCTTGGCTTTGACAAGGCGTATTTCGTTACAGGCATCAACTATATCAACGGACTTCTTTTTTGGACTGACAACCTAAATCCTCCACGTAGGATTAATGTTGATCGTGCAAAGAATTATGCAGTAGATGGGTTTACTGAAGCTGACATAAATGTTATCTTAGCCCCTCCATTAGAGGCTCCTGCAATTAATTTATATTCAGAAGGAGAAGCTAATAATTTAGAGAATAAGTTTCTTTACTTTTCTTATCGCTACAAGTATTTAGATAATGAGTACAGCGCATTGTCTCCATTTTCACCTGTAGCATTCTTCCCAAAAGAATATGCTTACGATTATGGAGTGTCAGAAAACATATCTATGGTTAATAACTTTAACACAGCAGATATAACTTTTAACTCTGGGTCAAAGAACGTAAAAGAAATCCAATTAGTATTTAGAGACACTCAAAGTACTAACACATACATAATTGATAGCTTAGTTAAAGAGCTAAATAATTATAACGACAATACAGAGTATTCTTTTAAGTTCAAAAACAATAAAGTATTCACGTTACTTCCTGCTGAGCAATTAAATAGACTTTTTGACAACGTGCCAATTAAGGCGAAGTCTCAAGAATTAATTGGTAGTAGATTGGTGTATGGCAACTATACTCAGTTCTTTAATTTATTAAAGGAAAATAAGGAGCCAATTAACCCAGCTTTCTCATTATCATTAGTAACGCAATCTATTTTAAGCGGCACTCCTACTCCTACATTTAAGAGTAATAGAGATTACGAAATAGGTATTGTATATTTAGATGATTATGGTAGAATGACTACTGTAATTACACCAACAGAGAATACTAACACAATTTATATTCCTGCATCAAATGCTATCACCGGAAATAATATCCGTGTAACTATTGATGGTACTTATGAGCCACCTTCTTTTGCGACTCATTATAGATTTGTAATTAAGCAAGATAAGCAAGAATACTATAACGTATTCCCATTGACTTATTTTGAAGACGGGCAATTCAAGTGGTTTTTAATTAACCAAGCAGACCAAGATAAAATATCTGTTGGCTCTTACGTATATCTTAAGAGTGCAACAAATAATACTAATATTCAGTATAAGATATTAGATATCCAATCTAAGAATGCAAACTTCTTAAACAGTGCTGATTCTAATCAGCCTGCTGGTGTATACTTTAGAATTAAGATAGAGTCATCTGTATTGCCTCCTCTTACATATTTCTACGACTACAATGTTGGAGGTGGAGAAGATCCACCTAGCACACTAGTTACGGATAGATTTAATGTTGCTGAGAACGCTATTTTTTATGGTGTTGGCATCAACGATATGATAGTAGGTGCAAGCAATGCTTACACAGGAGCAAATGATGCTAGGTTCTATGTTGAGATTGACTCTACATCAGGTGTAGCTGATACATTTAAGTATTATGTTTCATATGATGGCAACTACAAAGTATTAGTTGCTAGTGGAATTACAATTAACTCAGCTGCTGACCAAACACTAACTTATTCAGGTAGTACTTGTTCTATTAGATTCTTGTCAAACACAGGCCACAGAACAAAGGACTATTGGGTTGTTAATTGTAGAGGTAATTTAGAAGATGTATGTTTAAATATATTTGGTGGGCTTATTGACCATAGCACTCCTGTACCGGGCGTATTTTTTACTTTAGATGGATGGAGTCCATCACCGGGTGATAATCAAGATAGACCTGTTAATGCAGGTGCTATATTGACGTTTAAATACAAGGAGACTAACGGTACTGACCAATGGATTACTCAAACATTTATATCAACAAAAGATTACGTAAATATTGAGGAGTGGTTTATTGAAGATGGAGCATATCAGAAATGGATTGCTTTAGATGAATCAGATCAAAGTATTGGGCCTAAGAATGTTTGCTTTAGACGTGGGGTATTAGTTTCTACTGGTAGACCAGGTCTTATATCACAAGGGTCAACTATTGCTCCAAGCACTTTGACGTACCCTGTGTACATGTATTTTTATTCATTCCAGGGGGGAGTTGAACCTGCTATTGATACACAGTTTTCATTACAGCAGTCTGAGTTCCCATCTTTGTTTGAAACAGTTCCATTAGACACCAACCAAGATATATATTATGAGCTTTCACAAACGTATCCTATTATCGATGGCAATCACTATGGAAATGTTGACAATCAGAATATTGCATTGGGTGCTCCGGCGATAATAAGTTTAAACACGTTTAACTTTAATTCCGATTTTAACGCATTCTCATTTGGTAATGGAGTAGAAAGTTTTAGAATTAGAGATGACTTTAATTCTGCAACAATGCAATTTAGTCCACGTGCTAATTCAACTATTGAAGGATACGAACAACAAACAGTTGTTCAAGCACTAACATATAGTGGTATTTATACTGAAACAACTGCAATTAATAGGTTAAATGAGTTTAACTTATCACTTGGTAACTTTAAGTATTTAGATAGATTCTTTGGGTCTATTCAAAAATTATTCTCTCGTGATACAGATTTAATTGTATTACAAGAAAGTAAAGTATCTAAGGTTCTTTATGGTAAGAATTTATTGAGTGACTCTACAGGTGGAGGCGTTGTTGCATCCATTCCTGAGGTATTGGGTACTCAGATTTCTTACGAAGGTGAGTATGGAATTAGTTTAAACCCAGAGAGTTTTACTAAATGGGGGAATGATTTATTCTTCACAGATGCTAGACGTGGTGCTGTAATGGCATTACAACCTAATGGGTTATTTGAGATATCATCTCAAGGCATGAAAAACTGGTTTAAGGCGAACCTAGATACCAATACAGTAAAACTAGGTATGTTTGATCCATACTTCGAGCATTATGTTTTAGCTGTAGATAACGATAGAAAGATTGAAACTTGTTATATCTCAGTAACGCCTACTAGTTTATCTTTCAATGGCACAGTGCAAAAGAAATCATTCTATATTGAGTCAAATACAGATTGGGTAATAACGGTGCCTACTAACGGATGGTTGACGATTAGTGATAGATTTGGGTCAAATAACCAACTGATATATGTTGAGGTTTTAGAAAACTTAGGAGCTCCAAGAAGTTTAAATATCACTGTATCAGGATGTACAGATGACATTACTATAGCAGTTACACAAGCTACAAAGCCAGTTGTTTATGACTGGTATGAGTTATTGAATTGTGAGACATTAAATACTATATTTTCTGAACAATACGCAGAAGGATCATTTGATTTAAATGAGCGTGTTACTTCTGATGGTGATACGTATACTATTACAGATATTCTAAACACTGAGCCTGAGGGCGAATTAATACCTATTACTACAACAGGAGAAGAGGGATGCCCTACTCCAACTTTTGATTGGTATGCATTATACAAGTGTTCTGACGGATCTACAGCTAACTCTCAGGCATATGCGATAGGCACATTCTCTGTTAATGATAGAGTTGAATCAGGTGGGTCTACTTACTCTATAACTAGCGTATTGGGATCAAGCCCTGGTGGAACATTAATATCAATTACAGATACAGGTTTAACAGGATGTCCTACATTGACAACTTACTATGAGTTGTCTGAGTGTTCCCCTGGTGTTGGTATTGCATACACTACGATAGTACCAGTTTCTGTAGGAAGAAGATATGTATTGCCTAGTATGACCCCTGTATTCTACACTTACACAGGAGCTACGCTTACACAAAGCACACCTCCACCTGCATACAATGGCTCAATTCAAATTACACCGTTCTATAGTTGTCCGTAATATTAAAATAAGTAAATTTGTAAGCATATGGCTAACTATACAATAACATATTCTCCGAGATTATCAGGATGGACATCATACCACTCATATTTACCTGAGTGGATGGTGTCTATGAATAATTATTTGTACACATTTAAGAATGGTAATTTATATAAGCATAATTCCAATATAACTAGAAATAGTTATTATGGCGTTTTATACCCATCTAAAATAACTACCATTTTTAATACTGAACCGTCTCAGACAAAGTCATTTAAAACTATAGCCACTAATTCAACTACTGCTTGGGAAACAGATATTTTATCTGATCAAGGAGAAGGTTACATTGATGCTGATTGGTATGACTTAAAAGAAGGGACGTGGTATGGTTATATTAGAAGAACTGAATTATCTGCCAATGATGTATCTATGACATCTGTTCAAGGTATAGGCAATGTAACTACTTATGCGGCAGGTCTATTAACATTTACGTTTAATATAGGCGATATAATTAGCACAGGAGATATTCTTTATTGGGTAAACGCAGGCGTACTTACACGCATTGGGCCAATTACTGCGCATACCGCAACTACAGTAACCGTGAGTGTGACTGGCACTGCACCGACAAATGGTAGTTTTATTCTTTATGAGAAAAGTCCTGTGGCAGAATCTAGCCCAACAAGAGGCACTTACTTAAGCGTAGAGTTTACAAATAACGATACAGATTACACTGAAATGTATATGGTAACTTCTGATGTATTTAAGAGTTATCCTTGATAATTTAATTATATTTGTAGAATGGAATTTAATATAAGGTTACTAAACGAAAGTGACTACGATGAAACATTGGTTAAGTGGTGGAAAGATTGGAGATGGGAAGCACCGGCAAAAGAAATGCTACCGAATAATGGAGTAGGTGGTTTTATGGTTTCAAAAGGAGACATAAATATTTGCGCAGGTTTTGCTTATTTAACCAATTCAGGTATTGCTTTTTGTGAGTTTATTGTATCCAATTTTGAATATAAAGAAGAAGACAGAAAAGAAGCAATTGAATTTTTAATTGAATCTATTTCTGTTGTGTGTAAAAACTCAGGACACAAAGCTGTTTGGACTGTTTTACGCAATAAGAGCTTAATAGATAAATACGAAAATTGCGGATTTATTAAAACGCAAGAAGGATGTACCGAAATGATAAAATTATTATAACATGGGAATAGGAACAGCTGCCGCTATAGGTTTAGGAATATCTGCCTTAGGTTCTGGCTACCAGATATACCAAGGGCAAAAAGCAAGAACAGATGCTAGTAATGCGGCTAGTAAGGCTGCCCAACAATTTGCAGCCATTAATGAAGCTAATAAATTTGCGGATATTCAAGTTCCTACATTAGGGCTTGAGTTGGCTCAACAAAATATGCAAGCAAGACAAGCTAGTAATATACAAGCATTACAAGAGGGTGGCGCAGCTACTGTTCTTGGAGGATTGACTGCAGCAAATCAACAAGCGCAAGCTCAAGATTTACAATTAGCTGCACAAGCACAAGAAGCCCAATATGCACGTGATATAGCTAGAGCTCAAAATGCACAGCAAATTGAAGCTAATAGAGCTAACAGAGAAGCATCATTAGCACAAAGTAGAATTCAAGGGGCTCAGATTGCCGCTGCTGAAGGAGCTAGTAATATTGCTGCTGGGGTTGGCGGTTTAGCACAAGGTGCTTCTGATATTGCAACATTGGCATCATATAAAGACATTTATGGTAACAAAGGTACTTTGGGGGATACAGCTTTTGGCCAATCGGTAAAAGATTATTCAAACCAATTGAATACAACTCCCATGAATTTTAATATGCCTAGTGGTATAACAGGGTACTATGCTAATCCATACTCTAAAATAGGACAATAATTATGGCAGAATACGCAGGATATGTAGCAACCCAACCAATTGATTTTGGGAAAATCGGTACTGGATTAGTTTCCAATGTTATTGATTTGCAAGAAAGAAAAAGAGCTGAGGATGAAAAGGCTTTATTGCAACAAGAAAAACTCCAAGAGAAACAAGATTTGTTATTAGCTTCAGAAACTGAAAAAGCTATGGCTCCTCTTCGTTCTGGGTTTAAAGCTGTGTCTGCACCTACTATAAAGGAGATTAAATTCAAAGCAGTAGATGGAATAGCTAATAGATTACAAGAATTAGAGAATCTACAAAAGTCGGGCCAAATATCTAAAATGGATGCTAAGATTGAGAGAGAAAATCTAGTTCAAGATGTAAACGATTTAAAGTCTTCTATTGATGGTTATGCTAGTGCAGAACAAAGAATAATTGCAGATGCTGAAAAACAATCTCCATTGGGAAGGTATTTTAATGAAATATTTTTGCAAACAGGAGATTTAGAAAACACATCTCCTATTATTAAAGATAAGCGATTAATGTTTGCTAAGATAGATCCAAATACAAATGAGGTTATTGAGGGAACTGAAACAACTCCTGGCATTGTAGCTAGATACGATAAGTTCCAAGATGACATAGTTAACTACGATCTAGCTGCCGATAAATTCAAGGTAGCAACTTATGATGTATTATCTAATTTAGGAGCTAGAGGGTTGCTCAAAACATCCTCTATGGAAAACAATCCTGATTATAAGAATGCTAAAGATACATTTATTGCTAGTTATGTAGCTACACCTTATGATGTAGCACGTGTGCTTTCTGAAAGAGAGGGTTACGATTTTTATAGAACAGACTCAGAAAAGAAAGAAAAATTAAAAGCAAACCCTAATGCAAAACTTATATTTATAACAAAAGATGCTAATGGGTTCCCTGCACCTGTCATTGATGAAAAGATGAAAGAGGAGGCAGTGGGTAGTTTAAATGAATTAATTTCTGCTAAAACAGGTCAAAAGAAATCAGTAACAACTAATCCTAATGCCATTAAGACTACTGGTGGCGGAGGTGGTAAGCCTAAAGTTGCCGATGTAAATAGAGCTACACTAAGACAGGTAGCTGTAAATAACCTAACTGATATACAATCAAAAGGTAAAGATAGTGAAGCTGCAAAAGATATAGCAAATGATTTAAATAATAAAGGATATTCAATTACAAATATTATAACCATACCAGGCGGTGTTAAATACGTTGATGCTAATGGCAAAACTGTATACACTGTAGCTGATTTAAAGAGTACATTTAAAGCTATTCACCCATCCAACAAAAGCGGAATTATTGAAAAAGATTGGTTACTTTTGTCTGGTAGTAAGCCTGCAGCAAAATCTGCTGCAAAGCCTAAGGCTGCAGCAAAACAAAAGACTAAGAAGGCGGGTAAAGCAGACGCATTATAAATAATAATTGATGGATAACACTAGCAGAAAAAAATTACATAATTTATTGGTAAGTGAGAATCTTTACACTAAATCATTTGATGATTTTGAGAAGCAGTTTTCAAATCCTGAATCTCAAAAAAAATTACATGGATTATTAGTTTCTGAAGATTTATATACCAAGCCTGAAACAGAGTTTTATACTCAGTTTTTTGGCGAAGCTAAAAAAAAAAATCCGTCACAACCTACAGAAGAAGTTCTGTCTGTTTCTGGGGCGTCTGCTTCACCTACGGCTCCTCGTCAAAAGGGTTCTATATTAAAATCTCCTACACAAGGAGAAAGCATGGGATTGCTATTATTAGACCCATCAAAAAAGAAGAATAAATTTGATTATACCAATCCCGTTTTTTTCGCTCCTAAAGGGAGTGTTACTAAAGATGTTGATTTTGTTGGTAAAGCTTTAAGCGGTAAATCAAAAGACTTATCTATTAAACAAGTCGATTTAAAAAAGAGGGCTGATTTGTTGTCAAAACAATACGATGAGTTAAATGCTTACATCGAATTAAACCCTAATGACCCATCGGTCAATGCTAAGATTGCTACTTTAGAAAATCAAAAAGAATCATTAAATAAAGAGTCTGAAACTGTAAACCAAGATGTTGCACAGTTAAATCAAGATGTAAAGGGATTAAATAAATTAGTCACTCAAAACTATGCGGAAAAAGCCAAGCAAGGTAATTGGGGTGGTGCTCTTTGGAATTCTGTTGTAACTGGATTCGAAAAGTATGGCCAAGGTATGCAAAGGGCAACCATTGATGCAGGTATTGAAATACTTGATTTAATGGGAATACCTTATGCAAGCAAGCAAAAGGAATCTGAGCTAAGAAACAAGGTTATCAAAGAATCAAAAGGCAAACTTACCGAAGATCAAATACAAACTAAAGTTAAAGACCTTTCTAAGAAAGAAGTTATTAATGAGTTTAAACCAATTCTAAAGAAAGGTTACGAAGGAGTAAAATCTGAGGGTACTACTGAGGAATTTATTCAAGAAAAAAAGAAGTCAGGGGATATTGCTCAGGCCGTATTAGGTGTTGCTGAAAGTATTCCTATGATGGCTTCAGGTGGATATGGTCGTTTTGCTACAGGTGCAATGCAAATGTATGCTAATCTAAATGAAGAGATGGATAACAATCCTCAGACAGCTTCAATGGATGAGAACGAAAGAAAGAAGATAACACTTCCCATTGCGATTGTATCTGGATTCTTAGAGGATTTTGGATTTAGAAATGTATTAGGTAAAGGCACCCCTTTGTTGGGTAGATTTACCAATATGGTATTGTCTCAGATTCCTAAAAATGCTACGTTAGGAGCTATAGAATTAGCTACTAAAAAGGTTGCAGAAAGTGCTGTAGGTAAGATGATTTTACAAGGAGGAACTACAGCAGCAAAAGCCTACTTAAGTGAATTTGAAACTGGTGGTCTTCAATCTGCGACAGAAGTTGTTACTAAGGAAATTTATGACAAGGCAAATAATATTGACTTATTTGAAAACCCTAAATTGCTTTCAGGTGAATTTTTAGATAAGGTTTTATATGATGCACACGTAGAAGGCTTAGGTGGTCTTATTATGGGTGGTACAATTTCAGGGGCCCAAAGAGCTTTGTCAGGAAAGCAAATGAGTGATGCTGACTTTGAAGAGTGGAGAGACTTGGTGTTGGATGACAACCATATGACAGCCACTTTAGCAAACTTGCAAGTGCAATTTATCGAAGGTAAGATTACTGAAGATCAAGCTAAGGCATCTATAAAAGAACTAGCTAATAGCAAAAAAATATTGCAGGAAATACCTGACAATCTTTCTACTAAAGGACAAAGGGAAGCTTTTGCTTTAATTGCACAGAATCAGAAAGTCCAAAATGAGATTGATGATTTATCTGCTTATATGGCAAATAAAAATCCGCAATTAGTTAAAAACATTGCAGCTGAAATTGAAAGTAAGCAAGCGATAATAAATAAAAATAACGAACAACTATCTAAAATACCAGAAAATGCCGTTCAAGAGCAAACAACAAGTGAAGTACCTGTACAGCCAGAAACCGGAGTTAGCGGAGAAGTGGCGCAAGGAGAACCCCAAGCAGAACCTGAAGTCGTTACCGAAGAAGTTAAAGCAGAAGAAGTAACTCCTACTGAAGAAGTAGTAACTACTACAGAAGAGGTTGTTACCCCGGCTGTAACAATAATTGATGCAGTAGATAAGCCTAAAGTATTTACATTAGATGGCAAAAGGGGTAGTTTGTATACTGAAGAGAATGGCACAGTTGTGTTTGAATCTGACGATAGAATTACTGAACTTGGCAACATCAATGAAATACAAGACCAATCTCTAGAAGAGTTAGGTCTTTCTGAGGAGGCACCTTTAGAAATCACAGTAAACGATGACAACTCTGTAACAATAGAGGGTAATACTTTACTAAATAATTATAGCGATCCAATGGCTGCTATTAATTATGATGAAAATGGTGATGTAGTATCTGTAAACTTAGATACGAATAACAATCAAAAAAGAACAATCCGTGGGCAACGTGCTCAAGAGATAGCTTACCAATACACACTTAAAAACTTTGAGCAAAATGCAACAGAACAAGACATCGATGAAGTCTTCGGAGCCATCGAACAAACTCCAACAACTCAAGGAGTCACTGAGCAAGTTACCAGTGGCCCAACGGTTACAGTTACTGAAGAAGTTCAACCTGAAGAAGTAGTTGAGCAAGTAACAGAAGAGCCTGTCACACCTACAAAAGGTAAGAAAGCCCCATCAGCTAAAAAGATATTAGGTCAAGAGCCTGGTAAGAAAGTTCCTGTTAATGAAGTTACAGGATTAAAAGAAAAGTTGCGAGTAGAATCTAAGGCTGCTAAGACAGGATTTGACTTTGCAGAAAAAGCAAGAAAGCTTATTAATGATTATGTAAAGAAAAATATTCAAGGTGCATTAAGCAAAAGAGACCTTAATATTGTATTCAATGCATTAGGCAAAAAGCTAGATACAGTAGATGCTAGAAAAAAATTCATAGAGAAAGTAAATAGTATTCTAAAAGGATCTTTAGATAAGATTGCTATCAATGAATTAGATGCATTGAAAGCTACATTAAAAGCAGAAGCTAAAGGAGCAAAGGTTGCTACTAAAGCAGTGCAAACAAGTATTGCTAATGCGGTAGCTAAAATAAAGTCACTTCAGAAAGGGAACAAGTTAACTCAAGCCCAAGCCAATGTTTTATTGAATGGGTTGAAATCTAATTTGATGAATCCTGCTATACGTGAGAACTTCTTTAATAGAGTTGAACGTGTATTAGATAACGCTGAGTATGCGGCTAAGGTAGCTCAGGCTAATGATTTAAAAGCTAAGATTAAGAAAGCTATTAAGTCAGATACTGTAGTTGATGATATTAAGATTGCAGCAAGAGGACTCGTAGCTATCAGACCAAGTTTAGTAGAGGATATTGATGAGTATATTGATTATACTGAACAAATGTTCAATGCGGTACGTGGTGTAAAAGTAGTTAAAGGAGAAGTATTAGCAAGACGTGCAGCTGTATTGTCTGAAATAAATGATTATGTTAAAGAGCAGAAAGATATCCAAGATGAGATAAATAAAAATATCTTATTGGATCAATACCAATATTTGGTGGATGCAAAACTAATCGACGACACTATGTCATTAGAAGACATTCAAAATTACATCTCATCAGTGGAAGAGAATGTAGAGAATGCAGATTCTACTAAGTCCGACATAGTAAAAGAATACACTAAGAATGCCTTTGAGGGGTTCTCTGATGTTGTACGTGATATGATGGCCAACGGGGAGATTGATGAGTTGGATGCCGATTTTGATTTGATTAACAATTTCTTAAATATGGACATTGAAGCATTGCCTCTTGATAAACAATTGGCTGCTGTAAATGCATTAGAGAACTTAATCGTTAATGGTATTACAACTCGAATGGGAGCTGTGTATGAATCATACGTTGGTGTTACTAATTCCGATAAAGATTTAAATGCAGGTTTAGTCGCCCAACCATTAATCTATGGATTATTAGGACGAATTCCTCTTGCTGGTAAGATATATAGTTCTCTATGGGGTCGCTATGTATCAAAGGTGGACTCTTTGGTTGTCAATATGTTTAGAAGCACAGCCAAGGGTATTAAGTTCTTAAGAAACTCTGGGTTTTCTGGAATTGTTAAGGGATTTGTTGATGGTAAAAGTATTGCTAATAAGTTTGCTGATAAATACTCAGAAAGATTTAAAGGCTCTAGACCAAATGACCAAGATTTCTATACAGCATATAATGCATACGAGCGTGGTATATTTGCTGATTTATCTAGAACCATTCTAAATGGAACTCCTGAGGAAATTAAAAAAGAGTTCGATAGAAAGATGAAGCAATTACGTCTTACGATTGAAGAATTGAAAAAGACGAAAGACAGTTTATTGGTCAAGAAAGCTGACCTATATGACCAGGTATATCAAAAAATAAAAGATAAAAAAGATATCGATGGTGTTAAGAAAGAAATTGATCCTATAAATCAAACTGCTGTTCAGGAATTCCAAAACGAATGGAAAAAATACTATCCTGAATTTAAGAGAATGGCGGCCGATTATTATGGTATAATTCTAGGTGAAGATACAAACTATACCCCTGAGATGTATGAAAAATTAGCCTCAGATACAAGCGTTGATTTATTGACTAAAGGTTCATTTAAAATGGATTTTGATGCAATAAAAACTGAGCGTGTTGGTACGTTACAAAAAATAAATAGAATAGAAGGTCTTCCTATGACGAATAATGAAGTTACCCGTGTTAGAGATTATGACTTTGATTCTGGTAATATTAAAGCTTTAGAAAGAACCATAATAGATGTAAGAACAACTCCTTTTGTTCAAAGGTATATGGGTTATATAAACTCAAACGCATTTAAAGAAATGATTCCTGATTACAATCAAAGACAAATGATTAAGGATCGTTTGATGTTTAATATAAATGCATTAAGAGAGCGATCAGATACATCTAGTTTATATGAAACTAAGATTGCAGCTAAGGTACTCTCTACTGTAAGTCGTATGGGTACAAAGATTGGTTTAGGATCTATGAATGCTGCTGTTAAGCAATCATTGCCTATGACATTTAATACATTAATCAATACTATTGACGACCCACAGGCTTATCTTAATAGCTTTGCAGATTATATGAATGATGATGCTATAAAAGCATTAAATAATTCTGGATATGGTATTTCTTTGCGTGGTGCAGAGTCTCAAACATCCATAGACTATGCAGAGAATTTAATAGAGAGGAATAAAAATAAGAATGTAAACCAATTGGTAGATGGTGCTTCAAATATAAGTGATTTCTATATTGAAACATTCTTAAAAAAGCCTGACGTTTTTGTAGCTAAAGTTTCTTGGTTTGCATACTACAGAAAGAAACTAAAGGACTTAGGTTTAGATACAAATATTGACTGGAAAACTCACGAAATAAACGAAGAGGCTGCTGATTACGCTGAATATATGGTTCAAGATCAGCAAAATATGAACGTATCTGAGTTGGGAGGAAAGTTACTTGCATCTAAAAATCCAACCACAAAGATTATTCGTCAATTGGTATTTCCGTTTGCGTCTTATCAATTTAACTTAAAGGATAAGAATGCAAGAAATATAACAATACTTACATCTAAAAACTCTAACATTGAAGATAAAGCTGTTGCTTTACAATCTTTAGCATCCGGTATTGCTGAATCATATATATTCGAATGGGTTCAAAGAGGTATACAAGGATGGTTATTAGCAGCAGCATATGCTTCTTTAGGTGGAGACGATAGAGACGAAGAGGATAAATTACTAGACGAACAATTTAAGGATAAGATATTTTATGGTAAACTTTTTAATGAATTTGCTCTTAATTTACCTGAATTTACATCTGATTTAGTATTATTAAGCCTTAATTCAGCTTTAGATATGATTCAAGGAGGTACTCCAGATGAACAACTAAAAGCTAAAAAAGAAGCTGAAAAAGAAGCCGAGAAAGAAGCTGCTAAAAATGCAGAATCATTATTAGGCAAAAAAGTAAAGGGCAAACGTAAACCTAGAAAAACATTACAAGAAAGAGAGACAGCAAAGAAAAAAGAAAGGCTAGATACTCCATTTAGATTCTATGTAAAAGACCCGAAAGAGGGAGAAAGTTTAATGTCCTTAATTGGTGGTGTTCCGAATGTCGCTTATGAAACATTGTATAAAATATACCAAACGTATAAAGATGCAGACAAAGGTTACTTCACTGATAAGTATGGGAATAAAACAGAATACACAGAGGAGCAGAAGAAACAACTAAAATTATCCTTGATACCTAGAGCCATAACTGCTAGTACATTAGGGCCAAGAGAATTCTTGAGTTATGGAACAAACATCGAGAAGATTGTAAAGAATCAAGCTTTGAAAAATAAAAAGAAAGCTAAAGAAGAAAAAACTGCTTCTAAATCAAAAACAAAAGTGAAGTTCTAAAATAAAAATGGGGGCCAAGAGCCCCCTTTTTAACTAATCACCTTATACGCAATTTTAACTTAAAAATCTTAATTTATATAGAGTTGTACTCAATAACTCTTGTGTGTTGTCAACCATTTGTTGCAAGTAGCCATCAGTTAATGTAGCCTTATACATTTCAAATGCTGACATCTTTTCTTTCAAATAAGATACCATATCAACAGACTCATCTAATTTAAAAGACTTGTATCCTTTGATGATGCCATACTTACCTTGGTAAGCCTCCACGAATGCGTCGAACTGGTCAGCAATTCCGTCGTATAATTCATTCAAAGCCTTATGCTCTGCGAATGATGATGTCTGTAGGTGTGCGATGTGAGATATATTCTCAATCTCCATCAATGCACTAACATATTCTTGTACTGTCATGATATTATGTTTTCACAAAAATACTAAAATATATTAACTAGTCGTGCAACCTGCCCATTCTCTTTGTGGTGGATGAATCCCTCAACCGCTTTAGGTGCGTGTTGATAGCCATTTCTATGGTGCCATGAATCGGTACCACTGGGAGATCGGAGAGACTCGACGCAAACGCCCATATAATCCTTAGAAGACTTGTGGTGCACATGGTGAGTATATACGTAACGGTGTTTGGATTCTGCCCACTCCTTGCTTGCTTCATGAGCCATTAATAAAGGTAAGTCTTGAGTCTTCGCACCATCGCCATGCGTAGTCCCAATTAAATTGTTTCCATATTTTGTATACTTTCTGTGTGCGATAGAGCAATCAAATGTAATGTTGGGATTGTTGTGGAACCAAGACTCAATAGCATCAGCTAAAAAGAAACCATTAGTGTAGTCGTGGTTTGATGGGTTGAACACAAAGTGAACGTCAGCAATACTAATTAGCATCTCGATGACGTCGATATATAGCTTCTTAGCGACTCTAAAGTTGTCATACCACATTCCATCTGTATCTTGTGGAGTTCCGCCCGTAGTCGTACGCTTTGGTGTGTCTATATGAAGAATGTCATTGCCACCTACAAAAAGAATCTTGTCGATATTAAATCCTGATGCCTTTTGTATAATACCACGTACACCATCAAGTACACGCTGAACAGCGATGTGATTATTGTAATCATCTCCAGTCTCAAATGAGGAGGCTAACTTACCGATGTGAATGTCAGCTGGGTCAACTACTAATAGGTGGCCATCTTGATTATTGTTACGATCTAACTTAGGGTATACAGGTGCGTGCTTTTGCATCTCAGCCACGATGTCTGCTCGCATATCATGGTAGGCTTCTATCGGGTCTTTCTTGTCAACCTTAACAAATATAGAATGCTTGTCTGTTTTTAGCCAGTAGTGCGACACCTCACCTGCGGGTGCACCTTGCGCATCACACTCATCACTGAGGCTCTTGTGCTCTATCTTTAAAATGTATGCGGATATTTTCTTGCGAAGAGTCTCTACGTTGCGGTCGTGCATACTGTAGTGTTCCTGTACTCTTTTAGCAATCTCAGCTTTATTAAGGTCTCCCTGCTGGTGTAGTTCTAGTGCGTATTCTAGGTAAGGTTTCATCACGTAATTGATTTAATTTTTCGATTAGAATGTAAATGGAATCCTGAAGATCTTCGTACTCTTTGTCCATAAGAGCCTCATATATCTCATCCGTCATCTTATTGATGAATCGAATTGTTGTGTTAGTATAGTCAATATGCTCTTTCATAAACAAATAAAGGGGAAGTGTAAAACGATAAACACCTCCCCTTCAAAAAAATTATCACTTTAACCTTTGTAAATTTAGTTAAATATCTAATTACTTGTATATTTTTAATAAAAAATTTTAACCATCACAAGATAAACAATCAGGGTCGGTTGCACGTGTAGCAATATCAGCACGTAAAACAGACTCAGTTCGCATATAATACAATGTTTTGATGCGTTGTCTCCATGCCTCCATGTGTACCTGATTAATCCATTTAGGTGTAGCCTGAGATGGGAATGCTAGGTTCAACGAAACAGATTGGTCGATGTACTGCTGACGGATACCTGCCTGTTTAATTAATTCTAATTGGTTTATCTCCTTGAATGTTTTAAATACATCTTTAACTGGGATGTGGTCATCGCCTTCAGGATTCTCTGTCAACTTACCGTTCACATAGAACCAACTGTCTAGCTCAGGTATGTCTTGGATTGATCCACCATCGGCAAGAATCTTATCCCATATCTCTCTAGTGTTAATGCCAATCTTCTTTAGCACTTTCTCAAGTTCTTTGTTCTTGCGAATGAATGTACCCTTAGCTGATTGGTCTGTGAATACGTTAGCGGCCCAAGGCTCAACACCAGCTGATACGTTACCACTTAGTTTAGAGTTGGATACTGTGGGAGCAATAGCACGAAGGTGTGTGTTACGCATACCTGTCTCTACGCACCATAGTGGCTCACCATATTCAGCGGCCATGTCACGTGATGCACGCTCAGACTCAATCTTAATCTGAGAGAATATCTTACGTGTCTCAAATTGAGCAAGTAGTCCTTCGAATGGAATACCTTTCTGTTGTAAGTATGTATGCCACCCAAGTACACCTAGGCCAATAGCACGACCTTTCTCAGCGAAGCGAACTACATTCTCGAAGCCTTTCATGTTCTTAGCTTTTTGGATGAACTCCTCTAGCACACCATCTAGGAACCATGTAGCTACATAGATTAAGTCTGTGTCTTTCCACTCATCGTACTTAGCTAGGTTGACTGATGACAGACAACAAACAAAGCTATGGTTTTCATCTGTGTGCAATACGATTTCAGAGCAGATGTTGGTCATGTATACCTTCAAGCTATTCTTCTTGTATGCCTCAGGGTTCTGCTTGTTCACGTTGCCTTTGAACATAATGTACGGTTCACCTGTGGCCTTACGCTTCTGCAGTAACTTACCCCACTTGCGACGGGCATCCACATCTCCATCTTCTAGCTTACGCATAAACTTATCACCCACCACAGCACATTGGTGTAGGTTTAAGCACTGACGATTTACATCCCCTTTAGGCTCACGAATCTCTAACCAATCCTCAAAGTCTTTGTGCTCAATGTTTAGATTACTCGATGCCGCACCACGACGGACATTGCCCTGTGATGTTGCAAGAATAGTAGAGTCAAATATCTTACTAAATGGAATAACACCATCAGACGTACCGTTCTTAGATATCTTTGATCCTGCAGGACGGATGCGGTTAAAGCCCACACCTACTCCGCCACCATGCTTGGCTAGTAGCATCATCTCTAAGTTTTTGGTTCCGATATCAAACACTGAGTCCTCAATGTCAATACCATAACAAGAAATAGGTAAGCCTCTGTCTGTTCCTGTGTTAGATAGCACAGGTGTGGCTAGGTTTAACCATCCATTCCAAATGTATTGAAAGAACTTGTCAGCCAACTCAGGCTTACCAAGTCTATCAGCTACAGCACGAGACACACGTGCGTATGCGTTTATTGGTTTCTCTCCTGCAAGCAGGTATCCACCTGAGATTGTCTTTACGTATTCGGGTGAGTTACCCCAAGCTGGGAAATCTACATCTAGTTCCCATCCTAGGCTCTCTGCGTGATTAATCATTTTCTAAAGATTTAATTAGTTCAAGTAAAAATTCTATCATTTGCACAGCACTCTCGGAGCTACTTGCATCTATCGAAGCGGTTGACTTATCTGGCAACACTATCTCCATTTTTATCGGGGAGTTTGGCATAGCTAAAAGATGTTAAAAAGTTTGTTAGAGGCTCTATCTCGTCAAAGTAAAAGTCATCATCAAATAAGTACACATGCCACCTGCCAAGTTTTGCTTCATCATCAGCGTTAGTTATCAAGGTAGTGTGATTGGATATTACATACACGTAGTAATAGAAATCGTGCTCATGCCCTGACTCGTGTTTAGAGATAAGTACTTTCTCAAAACCTAAATCTATTAGGTCTTGTTCGTGAATTGGGTGATGCTTGATCATCGTTTTATTTAATTTAGTTAAATTTAAAACATGTCACTCCAGTCCTCGCCTTCGTTGGCTTTACTGTATGCTGTTGGTCTAGTTGCAAAGAAATCAGAATGCTCAACGCCTGCTGTTAATTGGTAGAACCAATCTAATTGTTCAGCGGCCGCAGGGTCGTAAGCAAAGATAGGGTCATAGCCTAACTCTACTAACTTGTCATTGATGCGTTTGTGCATAAAGTGTTTGAGGTCGTAAGCCTTTAAGTTCTCTAAGTCTCCCCTCTCGAATATCTTGTCGATGAATTTCATCTCCATATCAAGCGTTAACTTAGCCGCCTCGATGATAGCATCCTTGGCATCTGTCTTTAGGTCAGGGAACTCCTCGCACATGTGACGGAACAATTGACATCCCATCTTAGAATGCAAAGCCTCATCCCTTACAGACCACTTCATCTGTTGGCCAACACCTTTTAGCTTGTTGTTCAATTGGAACGAGTAGAGCACAGCGAATGAGCTGTACAGTGCTACTCCCTCAGTGAACGCTGAGAAGATTGCTAGTGATTTAGCCACATCTCTACGGGCCGGTGCACTGGTGCAAAGAATCTTATAATTGTAATGGTGAGGCACAGATGTTAATGCCTCCACACGACTAGCAATAGCAGGCTCGTGCATGAATCCTTCGTAGTCATCAAGACCAAGGGTATCATTAAGATACGAGTAAGCTGTTGCGTGAACAGTCTCCTGAGCTCCGAACATCATAGCCATCTGAATGATTTCATACTTAGGAAACCAATCAGTCACCATGCCTGTCCAATAGTCTGACACAGCACATTCTGTTTGAGCGAAGCCTAGTAGGATATTGCCTACCACGTGCTTCTCATTCTCTGTTAGATTCTCATTCCAATCCTTTACATCGGATGACATGGGAATCTCTGTGTGTAACCAAAATGCCTGAGCTTGTTTAAGCCATCCTTCTGTATAGTACTCAGGGTATTCAAAAGGTTTGTATGCAATTCTTTTTTCAAATAAGCTCATAAGATGCGATAAATCGTTTTATTGTTTTGTCTTTAATAATTTGATTGCCAGCTAGTACCTCGTCTAAAAATTCGTCGATGTCTATCTGCTCTAGTAACTCAACTGCTACCATATCTTCAGGAGGTTGGTTATCAAACGTTATTTCTCCTTTAGAAGCTAAGAACCTAAAATACTTGGGCTCTTCTCCTACCACGTTAAAGACGATACTTCTATCATCATTTTCGTTTATTTCGTTTGAGAAGTATACCAATGCATCAGTTACCTGATCAAAAGTATCCGCCTTCATCGAGTTTATCCACCCGAAAAGACTCCTCGGTACTGCTACCATCTGTCTGTCCTCGAAATACTTCGACTCTAAATCCATGTTTTCTAAGCTCATCTAGTCTAAATTTTTGTAAGTCCGATACTTTTCCTGTTGGTGTCTTCACCTCACTAAACAAAACTCCTTTCGTCGGGTGCAAAGCTAGTAAGTCAGGTATGCCGTTCTTGTTAGTCTTAATTAACTTAAGAACGTAGTACCCTTCTTTCTCTAGTTGCTTAATTCGTTTGGATTGGATTTGTTGTTCTGACATGGGGCTACGAATTTAAGAAATCTTTCTTGAAAAAATTTAGAGTGTAATCCTTTTTTTGTTGAACCACTTCATAAATCTTTTCTTCTATTCCTCCAATCGTAAATACCCAATACACCTTGTTAAACTTTCTGTCGATGGTGGTCATCCTGTCCTTGCTCTGCCAATATGATGTTGCACTAAAGTCTATGTTATAGTACACCAAGAAGTCGGCATTGCGGAGGCTGATCCCTTCACGGCCTGATACAATCTGAAGAGCGATGTTCTTGCGAGTGGTATTGAACTCATCAAGATTATCTGTTAAGTCCTCTCCAAAAACAAACTTCAATGCATCCCATTCAGCTTTGAACTTATAAAAGATTCCTATCTTTTTGTTTCTAAACTGCTCCTTGATATACTCAGCCTTGGTGTAGTCAAACACTAACCGCTTGCCTGATTCAAGTATGATGGTACCGGAATACATCTGATGAAGTTTGTTCATCATCTTAGCACCAGTGTCAGCAAGAATCACATCGTCATCACCTTGAACAACCGAGTCCTTCTTTAGCTTGTTAGCTAACTTGTATGTCATTGGCTTCATTGCAATTCTAAGCACTGCCTCCTCTACTGATGTAGTAAAGCCTGCCTTCTCTTGGGTGAATGATATCATTAGATGCTTGATGGCATCCATAATCTTATCCTTCATTGCACCTGAGTAGTCATTAACTTTCATTGCACCTATGTATTTTATTTTAACTTTAACATAGTCATTAGCCCACCTATAAAAGTTGACATACGATCTGAATGGGTTGTTAGGATGCACATAAAGTTGGTGGTATATCTGAGAGTAACTCTCAGGTGTCGGTGTACCCGATAGAAATATAACCTTTGCGTTAGACTTCTTTACCAAATCTTTAACCTGCTTCGCTCTTTTGCTAGGCTTAGGGAATGCACCCATCGTGTGTGCTTCATCACAAATTATGAGGTTCCAATTTGTCCCCTCAAGTTTATGAATCGACTCATAGTTTACACACGTAAGGTTAAAGTTACAACCTAAATCTTTATGGTCTTTCTTGATACCCGGCACCACCTTTAGCTTAGTGATAAACAATACTTCTTTAGCACCCAACGCATCGCATATAGCTAAGGATGTCATGGTCTTACCAGTTCTTACCTCCATGGATAGATATAGTAGACCGTGCTCTTTAATAATGCCAAGCCCGTCGCTTACTATCTTCTTTTGGTAATCCCTCAGTTGTATCATTTGCGTATGTTTCGTTGTAATATTGTTCTGCTTCATCCATAAGAATATCTGTGCCAGTTTTACTGTCATCTACCTTATGCAGATGCATAGCAAATTCTATCATCTGATCTTTCTCCATTTGTTTGGCTTCATCGATTAAATACATTATATCTGCATTTATTCGATAAACTTTATCTCCTACAACACCAGATAATTCAATAAACCCATACTTGCCAGTTAAATAAGTATTAGGCATTTCAGCTATTTGATTAGCCAACCATTCTACTGCTGTTTGTTTATTTCCCATTGTCTTTTTGTTCAAAGTTCTTCATTAACCAATATGCCATTCGCTTGGCACCTTCTTCTAATCCCTGATAATGATTGCGTTGCATTACAAAATAATTATGAGCAATGCTTTCTGCTTCATCACAAATATCATCATCACTTGGTATCTCTATAGGTTTCAATGCTTTAACGTGGTTGTCAATTATTTTATCAACAACATTTTCACTATAATGATTAACATAATATCTAACAGATTGCATTGAATTTAACAACTGTTCTTCCGTGTATAGCTTCATTTTTTTTCTTCTTTAAACTCAGTTACATAACTATAATCAGTCTCGTAGTTTGTCTTGTTCTCAATAGAGTACACCGACATGTCAATCTGATAGCCAGGGTTCTTATCAATGCGATTGTAAGTCCAAGCATTGTCCATCCAAATGATTCTGTTGTTAGGATAGATAAAGTAGTTGCCATTGTCCATCTTAAACACGTGACCACACTTGTGCTCAGGTGTCTCAGAGAAGTTCGTATCTAGCATACTCTTGTTCTCAAATGCCCAGTCTAGCGTAAACAAGTAAACACCTTTTCTCTTTACTCCTGTTATTGAAATCAGGTCAGCTCTTAGCCCTGACATGCGTGCTCTTACCTGAACATCTACGTATGAGCTAAAGCAGTCCCAATACATGTACTCAGTAAGTGGTAGCTCCTCCGCATCTTTTCTCCAACAGAATGCGTGGATAGGTCTGCGTGTCCAGTTGACTCCGTTCTCCAAGAATGCCTCAAACAAAGGGATTCTTTTCTCAATGGATGCGACTGAGTGAACGTCACATAGCGTGTGCTCTCCATGCCCCTTGGTATGGTTAAATAAAAACTCGTTACGTATGAAACAAGTTAGTGTTGGAATGTTATGATTCAAGTATGGCATCTTCTTTTTTATAGTTATCGTATTGTTCGTTGTTCCAAAAATACTGACATGTACCATCCTCCTTTACAGGTGGTGTCATGAAATAAGATTGGTAGTCACTTGCTTTTGCTGTGTATCGATAGCAGTTCTGCTTATCGTGACAGTTGCCCCCAGGACACATTGAAATATCTGGCATAGTTATAGTCCGCAGAAACCTGAGTCGCATTCATTAAAGTCCGACTCAAATAATTCCACTTGTTTAAATGATTCTTTGATTTTATTATAAGATGTACCCTTAATAAATCTAGCCGAGTCGGTCTCCTGATTAGCGAACCAATCAAACTTAGTGGGCTGAATTTCCGACATTAACTTAAGTAAAGCAGGATTACGATGGAAACATCCAACACAGTTGTTCATGTAAGCGAACCTTACTGGTTTATCTTTCCAATACTCGTGAACCTGCTCTCTTAAAATGTTTTCTTCTATCAAAGGGAATCTTGGTGTGCGGTATGGGATAGAGTGCCACTTATGTCTGCCACGCTCGTTAGTTGACTTGATAACCCTAAAGTTCTCAATGCCATCTACGCAACGCTTCAACATATTGTTGGCACGTCTAGTCTCATTAGCCCTGAACCCAATTCTCATTTCAACAGGTAGATCCGTATTGGCTCTACACCATTCAAAGATTGGGTTAACTTTCATATGCACCGTGCAGAATCTTTGCATTACATTAGGCAAGTATTTATAATACTCCCCATTGTCTTTGCGATTCTTGTTAACGATTGAGTCAAAAGTTGGGCCGGTTATCCAAGTAATCTTTCTACCTAGATACTGCTCTAAATCTAGCATCGTGTAGATAATTGCATCCTCTTCTAGCGTACCAATAAAATCAGTCTGAAGCCTGTCTTCTACAATCTTTCTGATTGCATCGTCCTTAAACTTACACGACTCATCTGTGGTTCTAACCAAAGAGAATAAATCTACGTCAGCTGGGAAATGAGCCGCCATATATGATGATGTTTTGCCTCCACTTAAAGAGTTGACTGTTGTCATAATAATTCTAATTGTTTATCTTCTTTTAATGGGAACACCATCCACTTACCTGCACCATCACGACCCTCTACAGGGTTGCTACCAGTTAAATGCAAGCAGTAGGTACGTAGCCACGAATTAAATCGTTGCTTAGATAGCATACGGAACATTCCGTTGTTATCCGCTATAAACTTATCAAACACATCATCAGGTCTGAATCGCTGATTTGTTGGTATGAATGACGGCCCAAATTCGTGAGCCCACTCAGCAAACTCAGCGTTAGTCTCTGCCCTGAACTTGCGTTCTTTAAGGTTTACAAAGTTACACTTAACCAAGCCAGTATTTAGGTAGCCCTGCAATACTTTGATCATGTAGTTGTCGAACGCACACCAATCATCTTGGCTCCAATCGTTGAACAACAACCGACCAAACTCATCCTGAGGTGTGAAGTCTTTAGAATAGAATTGCTTGAACTCCATCTCCCACTTACGCCTCTCAAATGAGTTACCCTTACCTTGAATAGCGTAGTTGGTCGTGATGACAACCTTAGGTGACTTATGGAATGGAATCTTTATCGCATCTTTGTTCTTACGCTCAACCGTGATGCCCTCAGTAACTACCGAGAATAAACGCTCAAAGTCAAAGTTCTTCTTCACATCATCGAACACTAACACCTGCGTGTCTGTGCTCACTAACTGATAAGCAAAAGACTTATCGAATGAGAATGATTTGCCATCAATAGTAACTGCCTTCTTCATGCGACTGATGCCGTTCATGAATAGACCCTTACCAGTACCTCCCTCAGGGTTCTCTGATATCACCTCATCATTAATGATTACCGCAGGGCAGTAGCCACCATTCTTAAATGCATGTAGGATGAACCCGATGGTAGACTCGATGGAGGCCACACGTTGGTCATCATTGCCACCGATGTTGCGAATGAATGTTTTGTAGTCACACTCATCTGCGGGGCAGAACACAAAGTCACGTTGGATGACTTGGTCAGACCAAACGTAGCCACCTAAGTCCTCATAGTTAAGCAGGACAGTTTGGTTCTTAGTCACCTTGACCACACCGTTCTTGAAGTATAGGTACGCCTCATCCTTTGTGTCCTCCACAAAATAGATGTTGACTGAGTCAAGCATAGACAAGAAGTCCTCTCTAAAGAATCGGGTCTTGTCCGCAAAGTAATTGTACACGCTTAGATCCTGAAAGTTATCAAGGATGTGGTTTAACACAAAGTCCTTGATGTCATCCTCTGTGCACATCTCAATCAAGTTCTGATTGATGCGTACAAAGATGAAACCCTTGTTACCCTCAGGCACATACTTGCGATACCCATTGTTTTCTAAGAATGTCTTGAGTTCGTAGTGTATCAATGTCACCACACCCTTGTCACTCTTAGTCCAGAATGTATTCTTGCTTTGCTCCTCCTCGATTCTAGTTAATACTGAATCAATCGTTCCGTCCTCCACTCCGGAGGCTTTCAGTTGAGAACGGATGTCCTTTTTTGGTACGCCACGGCTAAGTTGATTCTTTGCAAAGTCAACACGTGAGGTGTCCTCAAAATACTTAGTGGCATACTTGTCAGTATGACGATAGGCTGAGTCAATGATGGATTGAATCTCCTTGGTTGTAAAGTCCTCAGATGCAAATGCCATCATGCGATACATCGCCTCAGACTTAGACACACCATACTCATTAAAAGCCATAGCAAGCACGAACAAGTTATTGTTGCGTGCACCTGACACGAAGCCAAACTTATTATCCCACCACTTAGCTAGTCTATTAATGATTTCGTTCTCATCATCGATAGGGATGGTCGGCCTCATGTCCTTTGTCACGTGCTCAATCTCTGCATCATCAATCTTGTTCCACTCAATAGAGTTGATGTTAACAAAGATGGTCGGATCGTATGACTCGTAGCACACACGTGATACATTCTTGGATGTCTTATCAAACTGCTCGCAGTTATAGTAAGCCTCCAGTGCATTAAAGAATGACTTGTGCTTGTTAGCATCCTTTGGTATCTTAACCAATACCTTCAGGCCATTGCCTGATGGGGATATAAAAACTGAAAACGTATAAGGGTCATTAGCCAATTCATCTTTCTTGGCTAGTATCTCATCATTGGATGGGAAGTTATCGAAGTCTAAACATATCAGACCACTATGCTCCATGAGAGCCGAGTCTTCACGCTTAGAGAACGTACCTGAGAAACATATCGCAGGCAACTCTTGCTTGAGCTTGTTACGTAGCTCCTTATCTTTTTCCAATCTAATCTTGCGGACAATGTCTTTGGACTTACCCTCCTTGACTCTGGAGAGTATAGCCAAGACATCCCGATAGAATGGGACAGATGTCTCCTTAATATTTGAGAATATGGTTACTTGCATTTGCGTACTGGTGGTTCAAAGTTTCTTTCTAGGAAATCCATAAAATGTTCTGTTACTCCTGCATTTACCCACTCTTGGTTAACAGACCACCAACTAGGTTTAGGTTTTTCCAATGTAAATCCTTCTAATGTGTATTCAGTATAAGAAAGCAAAGGTTGTAAAAGAGTGCTAAATGCACATGAATTTCCATTGTCGAACTTAACATAAAAAATACCCGTCTTACTTGTATCATATACTTCACCCCATCCATATTGGATGTGAAATACTCTATCATTTATTTCAAACATATCGTTTTAAGTTAAAGTTGTACACTTTTTAGTTTTTTTTATGTACAAAATTTTTAATTTGTACACTAGTTAACTAATTGATTATTAGTATATTATATTCTTTTATGTACAAAGTGAACAAAATATATAAGAAAAGAGAAAAAAATAATTTATCTATAAAGAAAAAATATATATTCATCTAAGTCCCACATATTTTGTTCATTTGTACACAACATTAGAATGGAAGATCTTGTTCTTCCACCGTTGGAGTTGGTGCAGGAGCCGGAGCAGGTGCACTTTGCTTGGCTGTAGAGCCACCATCAGATGACCACACTAGCTTTGCATTACCTAAGTAGTTTCTAGGTGCTTTAGCCTCACGTTCCTCCTTAGTTTGAGACTCGTAGATACTAGCTAAATTTTTGTAAGCATCCTCCTCGTCATTTACAGAGATAGTAATGTTAAGATAATTGCCTTTCTCTCCTTTAACTAATTTGTCCTTAGAGATTTTTGATACATCAATAGATGCTGAAAATAATTGTGCCATAATTTATTATTTGTTTAATTGTTTACTATTTTAACTATTGCTGTTTTTTTTAACGGAAAGGATGCGACTAATGGATTCATTTCCATATCAATATATGCTTCTTTACCTGTAAAAAACTTAAGTCGATTGCCTTCATAATGCTCCATGCAATAATCTGCATCAATGGAATAAATATCTTTTTTATATAAAAGAGTATATGTTTTTTTAGGTGTCATAGCTTATCTATTTCATTTAAAACTTTAATGTAATGTTGTTTATTAGATATAAGATTTTTCATTGAGTCTTTATCATAGGTGTATGGTATTACATTAGAATTTATAAAAGTTAATATCAAATTAACTGCAATATGTGCACATCTTTTAGCTTCTAATTCATTAACATAGTATTCAATACCTTCTACATCTGTACCTAAATAAAGGGTAAATTGGCCAAACAAATCTTTCGCTTCTTCAGCTGGATTCATATATCTCATAGAGTTTCTAATTTAAAATACTGAGTAATATCATCGGTCGCATTGGGCCCGAAGAACTTTTGGTAGACCTCGATAGCCTTGTAGACCTTCTCTCTGCCACGATCCAAGAACTCATCTGAGCATTCAAACAAGCCTGTACGACAACTATCTTTCTCGACTGCGATAAACACCATAGGCTTACCGAATAACTGGTTATAGATGTAAGCCTGAGAGTCGTAGTTATACTTGCGAGCAGAGAACTTAAAGTCATCTAAGTTAGCCGTGGTCTTGAGGTCGATAAGAATCTCATCCCCGACAATATCCGACTTACCTTTCCACTGGATGCCACCAATTTCTCCGATGGCCGGAACCTCATAAGAGTTTGATGAGTCACGGATCATGTCGTAGAATGTCAGGTTGCCCATCAATGCCTTGGCCATACGCTCGCAGTCATCAACTTCTTTCTGAAGCAATAGCATGTCTGTGCCTGATGAGGCCAATGCCTCCTTGTAGATGTTAGTCGTACGTGTTGAGCAGTCCACGGCCACAAAGTTTTTTAACTTCTCAGGCTCAAGAATGAACGTGTGAAAGTAAGACCCTGCAAGCATAGCAGGAGTCTTCTCTTTCGGCACACCATACTGCGATGGATTGTACAATAACGCTCCGATGTCGGAGTTGGATAAGTACTGTTTACCAATTCCAGAATAATATTCTGAATCGTTTTTCAATGTTTCTAAAATTTCCATTACTTCTTAAGTTTATTAATTGCGTTTTTTACTTCATTAGATAAATCGTACTTCTTGGATAAGTTCTTGAACACATCCTCAGACTTGAGCCCTATGTTATCAACCACATAGTTGACCACCTTCTCCCAGTTAGCATCGCCTATTGCAAGAGGAATCTTGCCTACAGGTTTAGCCACCACCTTAGCAGGTGTGCCATCAGTTGCCTCAGGGAAATCTTCTTTGGCATAGATGTTAAGAGCCAAGCCATGTAGAGCCAATGCCTTCACCGTGGAACGCTGAATAGTTTTGTTTACATCGAATGATGTAAGACTAGCTAGTGGGATAGACTTGTTCATGTGGTTCATCACTGGTAGGTAGTCGATGTACTCCAAGCCATTGATAGTAACACCAACCTTGACCCAAGCCGTAGCCCCATCTGAAAAGTAATTCATACCAGTCTCAGACTCGTACACCGTACGTGTCATGTCAGGGAATAACTTCTTGCATTCTGCCCAAGCAGTAGCCCAAGAAAGGTAAGATAATTGACCTCTCTTTTCTACTTTAGATGAGAGGTTGAGAGCAGATAACTGCTCGAACACTGATTTGTTAGACATATTATATTAAGTTAAAGTGAGCCACAAATTTAATTTTTTTCTTGGAATAAGCAATAGCCAAGCAATAAATAATTATACAAATCGGCAAATCTTGATGACAAAGGTTCGGCCGGTTTTAGATCAGGATTCTTGATGTGTGCCTGAATAGAGCTCAATTGCTTATCAAAAAAGATAGACCACACTTGTAATGGAGTGACACCAGCTCGCTTGGCCGACTCCTTAAAATTGTTGAGAATGTCTACATTCTCTAACGTGTACTCAGGTTGCTTTGCCTCTCTGATGGACATCGCATGGTTGTAGAGCGTATCGTACGCTTCGTTGAATTGTTCTTGTGTCATTTGATTTTAGTTTAAAAAGTCATCACCCTTATAGTCGGGATGGTTTTTGTTCATGTCATCTATGCCATTTACCCACAAGTAAACAAGTGGTGCAAGCACCAATGCATGGATTATAAATAATGCTACGTATGTTATCATTTTAAGTATCTGTCTATAGCGTTTAAAATTTGCTCGTGATTAATAGCATAAGCTATCTTAATGTTAAAATACTTTCTATCAGTTATCCAATGCTCAGGCAAATGGTCAAACTGAATAAGTAGGTAATGGTAGTCACCACTAGATTTAAGCACCAACAAATTGTTGCCACCAAGCACACTAGCATAGCGTAGCCCTTTCTCCCTGAGGGAACGCTTAGTCTTATTACATAAGCCAACAGTAGTTATCTTTTTGCCCATTCTTCTGAGTAGTCTATTGGTGCATAGAACTTTGTTTGAACCCAACCAGTTTTGCGTAGTCTACGCTTCTTATGGTCAATGTAAGGGTAAAATGTAAAGTGCCCCTGCTTGTGCTTTTGCAACTGCATCGTTTTATCACAATCATCGCATACTAGGTTCATCGTTAGCTTATTTCCTGACTTGATGAACAATCGCTCAACTACCTTTATGTCGTGCTCATGCTTACACCATGGGCATCGCATGTCGGATTCCTCGAATCCTTTGCGGGATCTAATTAGCTTTTCCATTAGCTGAATCTGATTAAAATGTAAATAGATAGTAATGCACTCAATGTGCCTGATGCACCAATGATGACACCAGTTACAAATTGTCTGAAGGCAACCTCTGAGACTTCCTTGCAATTAAATTTTTCTTCCATCGCGTTCTCTTGCTAGTTCTTGTTTAGATTTAGCGGTCACCAGGTTAGTAGTGCCCGTTTGATTTTTCTCGAATTCTTTAATCTTGTTAATGCCATATAATATGGACGAGTGATCTATTGGATACCCGTACCTCTCGCAGTACCTCTGTATTTCCCATAACTTTATACCCTCGCTTTCGCACAAAGCATAGAAGTGGTGACGTGCAGATACAATAGGGGATAGCTTGGTATTAAGAAACATATCCTTCTTTCTAATTCGGTGGCGATAGCAGATTCTCCTTGAGATTCTATCTATCTTATCTACATCTGATATCATATAATAATTAATAAAGTGATTGTAATTAACCAAAGGGCAATCATGAAGATCGCGAAACGTTTTCTCTCATTCATACGTTCAGGATATAGTGAGCGTATAAAAATAAACTAACAGCCCACACTAACCATAATGTAATGGCACTGTATACAATTGCTTTTTCTTTCTTATCCATTGTTATTTTTATTTAAGTTATCTACATAAACCGCCATCGCTAATACTAACAAACCAGCAGTAAACAATAAAAATGTGGCCGTCATAAATCCAAAGTAACTACTTGGTAGCACCGAGGCAAACAAGCCGTATGAAATTTTAAATAGTGAATTCATAGTTCTGTATATTGATAAATTATTTCATTAAAATCATGGACTAAGTCCTTACTAAGTCCGCTATTACTAACCCATATTAAGTTGTTACCATCGTAGCACTGCAGTATGTACCTCTTGGTCGTAGGGTCTCGTGTAAAATTCAACTGAACTATCCGACCCGTTGCCGTAGGTAGGCGAAACATCCCGCCTTTTGTCCCAGAAATTAGCATCTCTCTGAACCGATCTATTTGATCTATCATTATCTATCTGATTTAAAAATTGTTGGTGCTTCGCATTGTTATATTGCTCCACAAATTGTAAGATTTGATTGTCGTATTCGCAAGTCTGCCCGAACTGAGCATACTCGCACCATTCGTTGTATGTCATTTGCTCCATTGTTTAGCGATGGCCTTGGCCATTCCTTGAAAAGTTTTACTGCGTAATGTTCTACGTTCAGCAGATGTTTTGGCTTCACTTAATGCTTTGTAGTACCACATAGGTTGTTTCTTTACTACACCTTTTTTAGTGGTAAACTCAAAGAATTCACCCCTATCTACTATATCAGTAGGAGCCAGTTTAGGTAGCCCCTTTAGCCAAAAACAAGTAGACTTACTTGCCTTGTCACCAAACATCCAAGGCTGAACTATCTGATCAGGCTTGCGCCATAGTGAACTAAGTGATCCTATTGGATTCTCAATTGCTATGCAAGGAATATCACACTCATAAAGTCTTTTAACAAAATCTACTGCATCATCCCTATCTTTTTTACGTGTAGGGTATTTTGGATGGGGTCTTCTATCTTGACTTAATAAATGCTTGTCTTCAGGATGATACAACCATTGAGTACCGCTTTGAGATAGATAGGTGCATGGTGGATGGGCGATCATTATATCCCATCCATTACTAATCACCTCAAATACATCCCCTTGTATGTGCCACTCAGGATGTCCACCACTACATGGCAATAAATCGCAACTGAATGCCTCATGGCCTAGTGCTCGCAGTTCTTTAGTGACTGCTTGGCTTTCTTCACATGCTACTAATATCCTTTTCATTATGTTAAAGTTATGTCAATGTTAGCTTCTTTGTACTGAAAATTAAACCCAATAAATCCGGTTGTATTGCCTAGTCGGCCTTCGCCAAATAGACTAGCTTTAAGGCCCAGGTCACGATCAAACGAGCCCTGCAATGCAATGCGGTAAGGGCTAATTGTAATTGAATAAAAATCTAATGCAGTCATGTTTGCCTCGGCTAAAAACTGCTCAACTAATTTTAAATTGTTTTCCATTGTATTTTATTGTTTATAAGGTTATTAATTAAAATCCAGTATGCTCACGCTGAAACTCATCGCTGATTTGTTTCTTTCTATTGGCATAAAACTCTTTGTAAAAATCACGATTTTGTTTCTCGGCATTGCAGTTCTCGCAAAGCCCTTCAAACCATAGGTCATGTCGACCTTTTAATTCCCCACATTCGTGGCATGACCAAATGTCTTCTTGTTTTGTAAGTCCCATTTTAATTTTCTTTAAGGTTTCTAAAATAATCTTCGTAACATTCGTAAAGGTTTTTATACCCATCATCATATCCCGACTTCAAAAAGTCTTCATACAATGTAATTAGTTCACCGAACAAGAAATCATATTCAAGTTCTTTGTTCACGCAATTATATGCAAAAGCCAACTGCGTGAATAGAAAAAATTCATAATCGTATTTCATTTTCTTATCTAGTTACGTGTTCTCTATAAATTTCTACTAACTCAGCATGCTCATCCGCATTCACGAAATGAAACATGTCCATGAACTCATTGAATGACTCGCAGTCATCTAGTCTAGGGATCGCTTCCGATTCTAAAAAGTCACTCCATTCCTCAAAATGGTACTTGCCTTCGAGGTATGTAAACTCTAAGTTAAACACCAGGCCACCCTTGTCAAACCCAAACTTGCCTGCTATGTCTGAGCCCCACTCATCGTACTCGCATTCTATTACTAGACTATAATCTTTGCTTAGTGATTGCAGTTTATCCTTCGGTGGTGACCACCTAGACTCTGCACTAAACTCTAAGCTAGTAGGGTCTTTGCTAAAATCGCCTAAGCCTACTACCACAAATTCATCTTCGTACCTATCTTTAATTAGGTTATCGTAAAACATTCGCATCCCTTTTTCACTCCCGAAAACTTGGATGTAATTAAAGCAGTTATTTGCCATTAGATTGCTTTTAAAAAGTTTAAAATTGATTGCGTTTTAGTCGTGTACTTACTGATATAATCAGTCATGGCTTCGCCTATTTCCGTGAAAATTGATAATTCCAGTAAATCAGAATCAGCCCTATTAAATACTTTTACAATGATTACACCCCCCTCGGAGGCCACCACGTGCAGGGTATACTCGCCTTGGTTTATGATTTTTCTTGCCATTATAAATTGCGTTTATCACACTCACGCTTTCGCGTGATGCTTAGTTAAATAATTCGTTCCATTCATCGGGAGTAATTCCAGTAATTAGGAACTCCCTTTGTTCGCTAGACAAATGAGGCACTATGTTTTGGATCAATTCGATTTTTAAATTAATTCGCTCTAATTGATCGCTTGTAATATCTAAATCCATTGAGGATATTTTACCACTAATACGGCTTTGCTTTGTGACTTGCATAGTAAATTATTTTGTAGCGTTAAAGGCATCTATAATTAGTACAACCACTAAGGATACCGTGACAAATGCAATGAAACCAAATATTAGATTTAAGATTAAATTTTCCATGTTAATAATTATTTAAAACGTTTTGAATTAATGTATCTAAGTTTGAATAAGGCTTGCCTAATGCCTCGATAAGGTCGGAAACAATCGCCAAATATCTTTGGTTTTGTGCCTCTAAATTGTAGGGCTCGCCTAGGCTAAACTCGAAGCCCTCCGATAAATCGGTAATGTTTTGAATTTGTAGCGCGCAAAGGCCCTCTAAATCATCCCACTGCGGGCTCGCATAAATATCTGTTTTCCCGTCCGTCCAAAATAAACTTTGGCAATGAAAGTCTGAATAAAGGGTAAAATCCAGTATTTTGTCCGTTCCAAAATTTGGTTTAGTATAATCTATAAATTTTTCCATTTGATTAATTAATTTTTTCGAATAAGGCTCTTTCGCCTTTAATATCTTGAGTGTTATAATAGGCTACTTTCTTTTTTCCTTTTTCAAACTGATAAACTTTGTACCCTTTTGCCGTAGGCTCTATCAATTCGATAGTAATTTGCGGGTTAAATTTGTGTACGTAATTCATTTTAAAAATACGGTTGCCTATACACCGAAAGGTATTAAGGTGATTAAATTAAGCTACCACGAAGCCCGTTAAATCTTTTTTAGCCCGTCCTTTTGCTTTTAGTCCTAGGATGACGGCACCCGACTCAAGCATTAAATCGTCCGCGCTATCCCCGTCTATTACCTTTGTGCCTAGGTAGGTTTTTGGTAGGTCTTTTTTGTGGTGAAAAACTACGGACACGGGCACGCCGTACATTAGGGCTTGGATCGCTTCCGCTTCGTTGTTTTCAGCGCGTGAAAATGTAAGCTTGTAACGTGTCCCCGCGTATTTTTTCACTTTTCCCAGGATTTTGGTATAATCGTAAAATTCTAAGTTCTGAAACGTTTCTAATACATCTAAACCGATTTGATTTTTTATAATGGAAATGAAATCTAAATCGCTTGTTCCGTTTAATCGGATTGCAATTTTAGCCCCTTGTTTTTGGGCCTTGTTATTTAATGCAGTTAACTCCTTTGCGATTTGCTCGCAAAATTGTTTTTTGGAATTTATATAAAATTCCGTCCTATTTTGGCGCGCTTTTTGTATGCTATTGAATGCACCACGGCCCGCCGTAAATAAACATCCTATAATACATCCCTTTGTAGCTTTGGTACAAATGTTTATACCTTTTGAATTTTGATTATAAGGACTCATGTATAAAATATGAGTCTCTAAAATGTTTTTAGCCGTTTTCGCGTTTGTTGTTCCTTTGCTTAATAAAGTTTTCATATTGCGTATTTTTGTGATTGTGATTAATTATATATTTCGATTTCAGGATAGTACTTATTTAGATATCTAAAAAGCGTATCCCTCTTCTTAAATCGCTTTATTGTTTCTCTATCCGTCCACGGTGTCGAATAACTGTATTCCTTTAATATAGCTATATAGTGACCTTTAAAAATTTCATTTTCATTAGCTAGTAATAATACATTGTCACTAACTACATTTTCTTTTAAAATATACGTTTCCATTTTATTTTGTTTATGCTAGTTCCTCAATTAGTTCCTCAATATCCGACGTACAAAATTCCTCGTTTATGAATTCTTGCAATGCTACGCAAGCGGCTTGCGTAATGTTTGTAATTTCGCCTAGTTCGTGATTATTCCAATCAGTAAAATTTAATTCTTTGCATATGTCAAAACAATCAGAATAATAAATACAAGCGTTTTCTATTTCCTCATTTTGGTACTCCCAAACGTCGGAAATATCCGTAATTTCTCCGCTCTTAATAGCTCCAATTATTGAATTTTTAACGCTATCTAAAAATAAATACTTATTAAAATTTTTCATTTTGTTATTTTTTAAAGGTGATAAATTAATATTGTGGCGCATACTCGCGGACGTAATAAGCGAATAGCTCTTTTTTAGTGAACGCTTTGCGATATCCCGTGCATTGAGTTAAATAGCCGTCCTTTGTTTTTATTACATTGTCTTTTCTCCAATAGTAATAAGCCGAAATGTCATGCACGCTAAAAAGGTAGTCATGTTCTTGATCCGGACACAATTGATAAGCTATAAACTCCGCATGTGCAAAATCTTTCGCTTTAATTCTTTTTTCGAATACTAGGCTAAAATCCTCGGCCGTTTCATAGTTTAAATAAAATGTTTTCATAACTCTATAATTTTAGTAGATTAAATGATATTTTTTTGTTGTTTCCGTTTGTTGATGCAATACTACGGCGCATTTTTTTATTGTGCAAATATTTTGTTGAAAAAATGTGGAAAAAATGTGGAAAAAAATAGGCCGTTTCCCTGGAAATTACGGAAATAATACAATAAAATATATCGATTAAGATCAATTAAAGCATATTTGCATTAAAAAAGTACAAAGAAAAATATTTTTTTGTTGGTAAAACAAATTGCGAAAAAATAGTGAAATGTTATGTAAAATTTAAAAGTATGTGAATTTTCGAGCGGGTGCAAAGGTGAAGCTTCGCGCGTCTCGAATTTTATTTTTAGGCGCGTCTAAAAAAATTTTTAGAGCGATTGTAATGGGGCAATTTGAAAAACGTCTAAATAATATATAGAGCAGTTCGGTAATTAGACAAATGTCTAAACGTTTCCGAAATGTATTTAGATAGATAGCTAAATAAATAATGAAACGGCACGGCCCGAAAAATCGCAACGTCGGAAACCTAGCACAGCATAGCATAGCATAGCTAGAAAAAAGCTAAAAATCTGAAAGCAAAATTGCCAAATCCGACCCCCCCTATCGATCGGCCAGGCGTTTCCCCGCGACCCGCCCGCAAGAAATTCCTAGTGGGTACCCTCAACCCCTGTATATGACATATTCTTTTTATCTTTGTGTATGCAGTCACAGAAATACATGGGTCGTAACCAATTGGTTGATAGGCTTGCCTCACAGGTGGGTTCTAGAGACATGGCTATTGGTATACTTAAGAAGCGTGGAGATTTAAATTCATTTGGTAAGCTTACAGCCAAGGGTGCTAAACGCAATGCGATGACTGCTAGTGAGCGTGCGATAGACCGTGCATCAAGGACCTCAGGTCGAAGTAAAAATGAGTATGTTTACAATCGGTTAACTAACAGAGCAACTTTAAGAAACAGATAATAAAAACCCAGGTTCACAAGACTTGGGTCTTTTTTTGCCTAAAAAAGCATTGTACTTTTCCAAGACCAATTGTACTATTTGTAAAGTTGTACACAAACGATGTTGAATTGTGTACACTTTTTTTTAAAGTTTACATTTATAACTTATTGATATATAGTTATTTATATATTTTATTATTAGATTATGTATAAAATGAACAAAATATAATGGAAAATTAGAAAAATTTTTTTTCTCTAAAATAAAAAAATATTATTTACGTAATGGGGGGTAAAGTTCTACATTTGTACACAAATAAATTTGTGGCATGATAGTTGTTTAGTGTTGCTATTGTATATAAATTTGTAACAAATAAAATCTAACATGATAGTAAAAGACATAGTCTTCGGAAGTGAAGGCAGACAGAAATTAATCAAAGGCGTAAATACCATAGCTAACGCTGTGGGGTCAACACTAGGAGCTCGTGGTCGCACGGTGCTCATTGAGTCAGAGCAACACGTTGGTGGTATTACAGTCACTAAGGATGGAGTGACGGTCGCTAAGTCAATTAACTTAATGGACCCAGCTGAGAACCTAGCGGTCATGATCATGCGAGAAGCATCTGAGAAGACTGCCAACTCGGCAGGCGATGGCACGACGACAAGTATGGTGTTGGCACAAGCCATCATCCATGCGGCAACTGGTGTGCTAACTAAAGAAGACAATACCACACAAGTATTAAGAGATGTGCAGGCTGCGGCTATTAGAGTAGCTGAGGAGCTGACGGCTATGTCGACAGAGATTACATCAGATAAGTTGGTGGACGTCGCAACTATATCCGCTAATGGCGACGCAGAGATTGGACAGATTATCGCTGATGCGTACAATCAAGTTGGCTTGAGTGGCGTGGTGACAGTAGAGAGTTCTGCTACCGCTGAGACATATGCTGAGGTGGTGAGCGGGATGAAGGTGGACAGAGGCTTTGCGAGTAAGTACTTTGTGACAGACCATAAGAAGCAAGAGGCCATCTTGGACAAGCCATACATATTGGTCACTGACCAACCCATTACAAACATCAACGACATCTTGCCTATACTTGAGTTTATACACCAGGGCAGAGGCTCGCTGCTAATCATTGGGGAGTTAGATGAGAATGCGCTAAATACACTTAACGTGAACAAGATAAAGAGTGGCCTAAAGGTGTGCACAATTATTCCTCCATCATTTGGCTACAAGCGTCACCAGATCATGCAGGACATAGCAATAGCGACGGGTGCTAAGTACTTATCGGAGCAGACGGGTGACAACTTGCTAATGGCGACCATTGACGACTGTGGACGGGCTAGTAAGATTGTCAGCTCTCGCTTCAATACAATTATCTTCGATGCAGAGGGTGCAGGCGAGGAGAGAGTAGAGGAGTTGCACGAGCAGTTAGCTGTGGAGACACAGGCTGTCGAGAAAGAGTTCTTAAAAGAACGCATCGCTAATCTAGGCGGTGGCGTGGGTGTCATCAAGGTGGGTGCTAATTCTGACATTGAGCAGAAGGAGAAGAAGGACCGGGTGGACGATGCGGTGTGTGCGGTCAGAGCAGCACTAGAAGAGGGCATCCTGCCAGGTGGTGGCGTGGCGTTGAAGGACATCGCTGCTAAAATGGATGAGAATAACAAGGGTGATGAGATACTGCGCCTAGCAATGGTGGCACCAATGATGCGC
>Ga0209599_10000095_pt1 | contig 64668 bp, 59 predicted proteins | sample Shrwel_input2_FT_FD_187534 | JGI IMG/M metagenome (GOLD analysis project Ga0209599, IMG submission 187534) | Subsurface microbial communities from deep shales in Ohio, USA - Utica-3 well 1 S input2 FT (SPAdes) (version 2) ...
TGATCTAACATATATTTCTCCAAATTCTAAGCAGTTCAATCAGCTAAATTCTTTCAATGAGGCTATAGTACGCAAAAATACTAAATAGGTGAAACAGTATGTTTTTATTATTTCAATCGGATTTTTAAATTGAAATATCAATCTGCAAAAATTTTTGTGCAAGCAACAACATAAAAATTTGAATCGAATAAAACTTGTTATATAACTGCAATTATTTCATGGCATATATAAAGGAGCTGGAAATGGTGTTGCAACGTGGTATTTATCAGCACTACAAGGGTCAACTATATCAAGTGTTTAATGTGGCTCGCCATAGTGAAACAGAAGAGCAACTTGTTGTATATCAATGCTTATATGGCGATTACTCAATGTGGGTACGTCCATTATCTATGTTCATTGAAACAGTTGAACTTGAAGATGGACAAATCATTCCACGTTTTAAATTAATACAAGCAACCTAATTTATGGTCTCGATTTAAGTATTACGGAGATGAAAGATGACGAGCACGGTTTTTTTACAACGCATTGCTAATTTATACGATGAGTTTAAACAACATGATGCTCGCCAATCTGATCGTTTAAGACGTTATAGAAATATAGAAGCTGAATCTGCAAAATTGTTGGGAATGTTGGTTCGTACTCAGCAATCCAAGCGAATTTTAGAAATAGGAACGTCGACGGGTTATTCAACTTTGTGGTTAGCAGAAGCTGCAAAAGCTGTTGGTGGTCAGATTAAAACCTTAGAAATAAATGCATTTCGTAGTGCTCAAGCTAAAAAATACGCAGAAGATTTTGCTTTAGAAGATTTTATAGATTTTTGGGTAGGAGATGCTTGTGATTATTTAAAACAAGCAACCGAATCCTATGATTTAATTCTACTTGATGCAGAGCGCGGCTGTTATGTGAGTTATTGGCAAGATTTAAAACGTTTATTGCAATCTTCTGGAAGTACTTTGATTGTCGATAATGTTATTTCACATGCAGCTGAGGTGAAAGATTTTCTAGAATTGATTAAAGCAGATGAAAACTATATGATTAGTATTTTAGCTGTCGGTTCAGGGCTGTGTATGGTCGTGTTGAAATAGTCATATTTTATTTAGATGTTCTATGCGATAGTATTGCGGACTACATCCGACCATTTTATGAAACGCACGAGTAAAATTGGCAGGATTGGAATAACCTAACTCATAAGCAATATGGGTAATAGTAAAATGAGAATTTTCTAGCAAATCGATTGCACGCTCGGTACTAATTTTTTGTTTTAAAGACTGAAATTCGACACCTTGTTGCTGCAAATAGCGTTGTAAAGTCTTGGTGGAAATATTTAAGACCTTGGCGCATTCGGTAAGGGTAGGCACTTGATTGGCTTGTCTTAACATCATGCTTACCCATTCAACAATTTCACCTTGATGATAAATTCTTTGAATTTGTTCCTGACAACGTTGTTCAACTACTTTTAAGCTATGCGCATCAGCCAAAGGTAAGGGAAGCGCGAGCTGTTGTCGATCAATCACGACACGAATACCTGCTATCCATGTGTAATTAAAATGAAAACCAGCTTTAACTAATTGTAAATAACGTTCGGCATAAACAGGTTCAGGTACACTCAAATGAATCTGGTAGCGCTGGAGTTGCTGTCCCGCAAGTTCTAATAAACTGTAATAGAAACCGACAGCAATCGCCTCAATATGAAAGTTCAAACATTGTTTATTCATTTGTAAAATCGGTTCGAATAAAAGCTCAACTTTTTGCGGATCAGATGGAAATTGAATACTCAGTTTAAAACTCGGCATGATGAGTCGAAAATATTGCGCAATTAATCTAAGGGCATGCTCTAAGTTTGGACTTGTCATAAGTGCATAACCAACCAAGCTATGTGAACTCAGTTTTAGATTTTTACCGAGTTCAAAAGCTAAATCTTCGGTATTGGGTAAACTCAGTCCCAGTTCAATAAATTGCTCAATCTGTTGAATGGATAACAGTTCAGCTTTAGAAAGTTCATTATGAAATGCGTTTAATAAATCGTTATCGTATTGGTTCGTGCCAATTAAAATTTCGATTAGTCGCAAGTAATAGCGTGACGGGATAACAGGAATTTGCTGCTTCTGCACAATAAAAATCCAGTAAAGTCTTAAAATGATAATATCAAGTCTTAAAATGATAATATAGAGCTGATTCAAAAGAACACAATCAATCCAAGCAAAACATGATCTGATTGATTGAGGATTTTATAATGAATATGCATACTCAACTGGATGTAGAGCAAGCTACAACAACTTTTAAAGATAAAAAACGTCATTTGTGGCTATTAGGTTTGGCTGTACCCACCATTGCAATGGGTGGTTTAGCTGGTTACCAATTTGGTCCGAAAAAAACCAAGAAATTTTTCGCGTCTTTTGGTCCATTATTTATTCACGGTGTGATCCCAACTTTAGATAAGTTAATTGGCGAAGACACTGAAAATCCACCACTTGATGCGATTGCAGATTTAGAAGCAGATCCGTATTACGCGCGCATTGTTAAGCTGTTCATTCCATTACAATATGCAACCAATATCTATGGAACTTACTTAGCCAGTCGTAAAGGTACCTCGATTGCTGATCAGGCTTTACTTGGAACATTGGTCGGTATGGTAAATGGTATTGCCATTAATACTGCACATGAATTAAGTCATAAAAATGGTCGACTCGAACATTATTTATCGCATTTAGCATTAGCACCATCAGGTTATAACCATTTCCGTATTGAACATCCATATGGTCATCATCGTCGCGTGGCAACACCTGAAGATCCTGCATCTTCACAACTGGGCGAAACCTTTTGGAAGTTTTTACCTAGAACCGTTATTGGCAGTTTCAAATCAGCGATTGAAATTGAGAAAAATCGTTTAGAGCGTAAAAAATTACCATTCTTCTGTAAAGAAAATGAGTTGATTCATGGATGGGCAATGTCAGCAATTTATCATGCTGCCATGTTCAGTAAGTTTGGTGTTCGTTCTGTACCATTCCAAATGACACAAGCAGCGTATGCAATCACGCTATTTGAATCGGTAAATTATATTGAACATTATGGTTTGATGCGTGCAAAAAAAGCCAACGGTCAGTATGAACGTACTATGCCAGAACATAGCTGGAACAATAATAATGTCGTGACCAACTTGTTCTTGTATCAATTGCAACGTCATTCAGATCATCATGCAAATCCAACACGAAGCTTCCAGACTTTACGTCATTTTGAAGATGCGCCGCAATTACCAGCAGGTTACGGTGCGATGATTTTACCTGCGTTTATTCCATCGTGGTGGTCAAAAATTATGGATGATCGCGTTGTTGAGCATTACAAAGGCAATTTAGAGAAGATCAATGTTTACCCTAAAGCAAAACAAAAAATCTTAGAAAAATATGCAGAACAAGCAGAAATTGCATAATGTGATTTAAAAATGAAAATCAGCCCTATGTGGCTGATTTTTGTATTTAAGATGCCAAAAGACAAAGTCGTTTAAAATGAAGGTCAAATTCTAAATATTTTTGAACGAAAGCTGTTTTATCTGTAGTACGCAGTAAATTATTATAAATAAACTCTGGAACAGGATGATAAAGCTCGGCTGTACCATTGTTATAGAAAATTTTTAAATAACGCGAAGAAACATCATATTTCCAAGAGGTTACAACAACAGCTTTTTCCATATATTTGTCCCCATTCTAGATCGATTATTTAGTACATATCAAAAAACTCTTTTGCTTCATCATTTGACATTACTCCAAGTTATGAGGATTGACAATTCATTAATGAATTTTGCTATGAAGATATAAGTATAAGAATTGTTAAGAATTTAATAATAAATTGAAGGCTGGAATTAATTTTATTTTTTATAAATTTTATAAAAAGAAACCACTCTAAAAAGAGTGGTTTCTTGACTGTTTTGTCAAATCTAAAGAATTAGATTTTACCAACTAAGTCGATTGAAGGAGCTAAAGTTGCTTCGCCTTCTTTCCATTTAGCAGGGCAAACTTCGCCTGGGTGGCTAGCTACGAATTGAGCAGCTTTAAGTTTACGTAAAGTTTCTGATACATCACGAGCAATTGCGTTGTCATGAATCTCAGCAGTTTTGATCACGCCTTCAGGGTTGATGATAAATGTACCACGAAGTGCTAGACCAGCTTCTTCAATATGAACATCAAAAGCACGTGTTAATTGGTGAGTAGGGTCACCGATTAATGGAAATTGAGCTTTACCAACAGCTGGAGAAGTTTCATGCCATACTTTGTGAGAGAAATGAGTGTCAGTTGTTACGATATAAACTTCTGCACCAGCTTTTTTGAACTCTTCATAGTTTTCAGCAGCATCTTCAACTTCTGTTGGGCAGTTAAATGTAAATGCAGCTGGCATGAAAATAAGAACAGACCATTTGCCTTTAAGATCTGCATCAGTTACTTGAATGAATTCACCGTTACGGAACGCATCAGCTTTAAATGGTTTAACTTCAGTATTAATTAAGCTCATCATTGTCTCCATGATTGAGGTTTTATTGAGAGGCTTAAAGCCTTACTTGTTTACGGGATCAAGAATAAATAATTTTTAGTTATTGGGGAAATAGTATTTTTACATGACTAAAATCGGAAAATTGAATGGATCAATATGAAACGATTTTCACCCAAAGATATATGCCTTATTTGACTTCACTGAGATGAAGAAAAAATGACAAAATATCTCAAAACTAACTTGCATAACAACATGAAGTCTAAGCGTATAAAATTCAAGGGTAAAATTGAAAAAAACTAAAAAATATATAGAAAACGATAATATACGATTAAAACACCGTCTAATTTCATTATTTTTTGAGCATTGAACTTAGAATGCTGTTTGTTTAAAATGCGCAATATGCCATCGAAATACTTGATCGTATTTTGTGATAAAAATTAAAACTTTATGTGCAAGATACTTTTCTTCTCATGACTAGAGTGAATTGAATACTAAAAATGACTGATCAATTAAGAGCCAAGTTTGAGAATTTAGAACTCAATGCGGGTTTAGGAAAAATAAGTGCCTTTATATCAATGTCTTTGGGTCTTTTAGGCATTTTTGGTGCGCTATGTTTTTTATTTCCGTCCGTGCTGACCATGCCAGAACTACGTCCTGTTTATTCAAAGCATTACGATATTTTTTATTTAAGCTTAATAATTGGTATTGTACTCAGTGTCATTTTTGGTGCTTTCAGTTCTATTGTTCGCCAAAATCGCTACGGTTTTTATGGACTTTGTTTGGCGCTAATTGCAGCAATTTTGGGTTGTGGTTTGATTAAAGCACCAACTTTACCAAGTTTGCCTTTTTATGCAGGGATTGATTATTTTATATTGACGCTTGTAATTTTAGCGTTGATTTTTATTCCGCTTGAAGGCTTTTTTGCCAAGAATCCTGATCAAAAAATTCTGCGAGTTGGTTGGGTGACGGATATGAAATATTTCATGTTTAGTCATGTCGGAATTCAACTTTTTACGTTTTTGACGGTGATGCCAATTCAATATTGGATTACGCATTTACCGAATAATCCAATTGTTCCTTATGTGCAAGCTCAGCCCATTTGGTTGCAATTTATAGAATTACTGATCGTGGTGGATTTTGTAGTGTATTGGCTACATCGAGCTATGCATGAAGTAGATTTTTTATGGCGATTTCATGCAATTCATCATTCAACAGAATATATGGATTGGTTAGCATCCTCACGTTTACATGTAGTTGAAGTGTTGATGACACGGTTTTTAGCAACTTTACCTATTTTCTTACTTGGTTTTCATACATCAGCAGTGTTTGCTTACCTCATTTTTATTTCTTTTCATGCCATCTTTATTCACTCAAATGTACGTTTTCGTTTTCCTTATTTACGCTGGCTGATTGCTACACCTGAATTTCATCATTGGCATCATTCATCTGAAAAGCCTGCGATTGATAAAAACTACGCCGCATTTATTCCGCTGTATGATGTGATTTTTAAAAGTGTCTATATGCCAAATCATTTGGCAAGTGTTTATGGAACGGTAGGCTATAAAATTCCAAACAGTTTTGTTAAACAATTTACGTGGCCATTTAAAAAGTATGTCAAAAAACTTCGCAATCGCTTCGATCATTCATCTAAACCATAAATTTATAAAATCGACTACATCAATATTCGTATAGATTGATGTAGTTTCTTTGCATAGCAAGGCTTTAAGGCGTAAAATAGCCGATTATTTTATTTTTCAGGAAAGCTGTTCAGTGCAGAGTCATTTAAATGTAGACCAATGGGTTATGGCACGTGACCGTCACCGTTTAAATCGACTGCGCAAAGATAAAAAGACAGAAACAGCAGAAATCGAAAAACTGATTGAGCAATCAAACCATAAAGTTAGACAACGTTTAGCGCGACTTCCAAAGATCAAACTCAATCAAGACTTACCTGTTACTCAATATGCAGATCGGTTGATTGAAGCCATTCAAAAGCATCAAGTGATTATTGTGGCAGGTGAAACTGGTTCAGGTAAAACCACTCAGCTTCCTCAAATCGCAATGCTCGCAGGTCGTGGTCTCACTGGCATGATCGGGCATACTCAGCCTCGTCGGTTGGCTGCCCGTAGCGTATCGCAACGTATTGCTGAAGAGGTAGGCGAAAAACTCGGTGAGTCGATTGGTTTTAAAATTCGCTTTAATGAGCAAGGTTCTCAGGACTCTATTGTCCGTTTAATGACGGATGGTATTTTACTGGCTGAATTGACCAACGACCGATTTTTATCTAAATATGACACGATTATTATTGATGAAGCGCATGAACGCTCTCTTAATATCGATTTCATTATGGGATATTTAAAGCAGCTTTTGCCCAAGCGTCCTGATTTAAAAGTGATCGTTACTTCAGCAACGCTAGATGTAAATCGTTTTAGTCAATATTTTAATCATGCTCCAATTTTTGAAGTGGAAGGTCGAAGTTTTCCTGTTGAGCTGCGTTACCGTCCGATTTCTGAACTCAGTATTGTCGGCAGTGATGATGACGAATTTGATGATTTTGAAGAAAACTTACCTCGTGCAGTTGTACAAGCTGTAGAGGAATGTTTTGCTGACGCTGAAAGTAAAGGTCATCCTGAATATGCGGATATTCTAATTTTTGCCAGTACAGAGCAAGAAATTAGAGAGTTACAGGAAACTTTGCAGAAATATGGTCCTCGTCATACAGAAGTTTTACCTTTGTATGCGCGTTTAGCGATTGCAGAGCAACAAAAGATTTTTAGCCCAGGTGGAAAGGGGCGACGTATCATTATCGCAACCAACGTTGCGGAAACAGCACTGACTGTACCAAATATTCGTTATGTCATTGATAGTGGTTTTGCTCGTATATCACGTTATAACTATCGCTCTCGTGTTCAACGTTTACCCATTGAAGCCATTTCACAAGCAGCAGCTAATCAACGTAAAGGACGTTGTGGACGTATTGCGGCGGGCGTATGTATTCGCTTATATAGCGAAGAAGATTTCCAAAGTCGTCCTGAGTTTACTGAGCCTGAGATCAAACGGACTAACTTAGCTTCTGTGATTTTGCAAATGCAAAGTTTAGGGTTGGGTAATTTAGAAGACTTTGACTTTATTGAACCCCCTGATTTTCGACTGGTCAATGATGGACGTAAGCTCTTGGTTGAGTTAGGTGCATTAAATGAACGTAAGAATGATTTAACTAAAGTCGGTCAAATGATGGCGCGGATGCCGATTGATCCGCGTTTAGCGCGAATGCTTATTGGTGGTGCGCATTTTGGTGTGCTCAAAGAAACATTAATTATTGTCAGCGCTCTAGCAATCCAAGACCCACGTGAACGTCCTGCTGATAAACAAATGCAGGCCGATCAAAAACACGCATTGTTTAAAGAAGCCGATTCTGATTTCTTGTTCTATTTAAAATTGTGGAATACGATTCAAACCAGTCCAGATACACAATCTGAGAGTAAGCGTCGTCAATTTGCACGTCAGTACTTTTTAAGTTGGTTGCGGTTGCGAGAATGGAAACAAACTCATCAGCAGTTAGTTGAATTGGCTGAAGGTTTAAAACTAAGCTTTAATGAAAAATCAGCCAATTATGAAAATTTACACCGTGCGCTACTCACAGGTTTACTTTCATTTATCGCCAATAAAACGGATGAACGTAATACCTTTATGGCGGTACGCCAACAAAAAGCAAAAGTCTTTCCAGCCAGTACGTTGCATAAGACCAATACTGCTTGGGTAATGGCATTTGAGATGGTCGAAACCTCTCAAGTGTATTTGCGGACGTTGGCGAAAATTGATCCTGAATGGATTTTGTTGGCTGCTGGTGATTTATTGAAACACCACTATTTTGAACCGCACTGGTCGAAAAAAGCGGGTATCGTCAATGCCTATGATCAGATTTCATTATTTGGTTTAATCATTGAACCAAAACGTCTGGTGAATTTTGAGAAGGTTGATCAAGCTGCGGCGCATGAAATCTTTTTACGAGACGCACTCACCACTGGTAATTTGGGTATTACACCACCGTTCTTAAAACACAACTTGTTAAAACTTGAAGAAGTTGAGCGTGTTGAAGATAAATTACGTCGTCGTGATTTAGTGGTCGATGAAGAAACTATTTATCAATTTTATGCTGCCAAAGTACCGACTGAAATTGCCAGTCGCAGGAGCTTTGAAGATTGGCGTGCCACAGTTGAACCAGAACATCCACGATATTTATTTGTGGATGATGATGCGCTGTGGATGAATGATCGACCAACCACGCAGCAATTTCCTGACTATTTACATAATGGACAACTTCGATTAGCTGCGAGTTATCGTTTTGATCCAAGTCATGATGAAGATGGTGCAACAGTTAAAATTCCTGTGCAAGCTTTGCCTCAAGTGGATGAAAAGCAATGGTCATGGGGAATCCCGGGTTGGCGTCAAGATTTGATTGAGGCATTACTTAAAGCTTTACCAAAAGATAAACGTCGCAATTTAGTACCGATTCCTGATACTGCCAGAAAATTATTGCAGGGAGTTGATGCAGTTCATTTGCGTGAACATCTATTTAGTTATTTAGCATTTGCTTTACGTGGTGACCAAATTACTGAAAAAGATTTTTCTTTTGAACGTATTGATCAATATCTAGTACCGTTTATCAAAGTCGTTGATGAAAAAGGCAAGTTAATCGCGCAAGGTCGTGACTTAGATGAACTGAAAGCAAGATGTCGGGTTGAAACGCATCGACCTGTTAAACAGCAGGCAGGTGAATTTCAGACTTTCCCTGAAAATTTCATTTTTGAAGCGTCACAGAAAGTGACTGGCGTTGTTGTAAAACAATATCAGGCATTAGTTCCAACCAAGCTATTTGTCGATTTAGATGTTAAAGATGAGTCAGGAGTAGTGATTCAAACCTTTAATGATCAAGCTGAAGCGATTAAGCAGCATCGTGAAGGTGTGATTCGTCTAGTGCATATGCAATTAGGCGATCTAATCCGCCAATTGAAAAAACAAATCTCAAAACCGCTAGCCTTGGCATATTCGCCATTGGGTGATCGAGCCAAACTCGAACAAATGTTGGTGTATGCAACATTGCAAGTATCAATTAAAGTACTCCCTAAAGACTCGCAAGAATTTAATCAGCTATTAGCTGAAGTAAAAAAACAATTCTTGCTAGATGGTCAAAAGGTACTTTCTGATATTACAGATATTTTTACCCAATGGCAGCAAATACGCCGTGAACTATTGCTTTTAGATCAAGGAATATTTGGGCGAAGTATAGATGATATTGAAGATCAACTTGATTTAATGTCTTTGGCGAACTTTGTATACAGCCGACCTGCTGAAATTTGGCAGGAATATCCAAGATATTTAAAGGCGTTGCTATTGCGTTTGGAGCGTTTGCCAAATAATCTACAACGTGACCTTGCTGCAATTGATGATGTCGATCCGTGGATGGACAAGGTATTTAAGTTTAAAAAGGATTCTAAAATTAAAGAAATGTATTTGATGTTGGAAGAGTTTAGGATTTCTTTGTTTTCTCAACCGATGAAAACAAAGCTGCCTATTTCACCAACTAGATTACAAAAACTATGGGATCGTTTGGCAATCGGTTAAACTGGACAATGATGAAAGTTAGAACCATTCTTTACAGGAGTTTTACATGGGCATCCGTATAACAGGTACAGGTTTATTTCACCCGACCGAATCTATTTCCAATGCAGAGTTGGTTGAAAGCCTAAATGCTTATGTAGAACAATTTAATCAAGAAAATGCTGAGAAAATTGCAGCAGGCGAGATTGAGGCACTACGTGGCTCAAGCCCTGAATTTATTGAAAAAGCATCAGGTATTCAACGTCGTTATGTCGTCGAAAAATCTGGAATTCTTGATCCAAAACGGTTACGTCCACATTTGCAAGAACGTAGTAATGAGGAACTTTCACTTCAAGCGGAGTGGGGTGTCATTGCTGCGAAACAAGCGATGGAAAATGCAGGTGTAACGGCTGAAGATATCGATGTCGTGATCTTGGCATGTTCAAATATGCAGCGTGCCTATCCAGCGGTTGCGATTGAGATTCAGTCTGCGCTTGGCATCCAAGGTTATGCTTATGATATGAATGTGGCTTGTTCTGCTGCAACCTTTGGTTTGAAGCAAGCATATGATGCGGTGAAATGTGGCGCGCGCCGTGTATTGTTGCTTAATGTCGAAATTACTTCAGGTCATTTAGACTATCGTACTCGTGATGCACATTTTATTTTTGGTGATGTCGCGACTGCTTCAATTATTGAAGAAACAGAAACTAAGTCTGGTTATGAAATTTTAGACATTCATTTGTTTACTCAATTTTCAAATAATATCCGCAATAACTTTGGTTTCTTAAACCGTAGTGAAGATGCAGTTGTTGATGACAAATTGTTCCGCCAAGATGGTCGTAAAGTCTTTAAAGAAGTTTGCCCATTGGTTGCAAAAATCATTACTACGCAGTTAGAAAAACTGGAATTGACACCTGAGCAAGTGAAACGTTTTTGGTTGCATCAAGCCAATGCGAATATGAATGAACTAATTTTAAAATTAGTTGTAGGTAAAGAAGCTGATTTAGAACGTGCACCCATTATTTTAGATGAATTTGCCAATACGTCTTCTGCTGGTGTAATTATTGCGATGCATCGTACTGGTGAACAAGTTGATAATGGTGAATATGCTGTGATTTCATCATTTGGTGCTGGTTATTCTGTGGGTTCAATCATCGTGCAAAAACATATTGCATAATAATTATCTCTATTTAAATAAAAAACACCACAATCAAAGTTGTGGTGTTTTTTTATGTGTTCTAAGTTCTACTTAAATAAAATTGCTAAATCAATCACTTGAGGTGTGGTGTTAGTTCCGATTGTAGATGCATTTAGATTTGGTGATCCATCTACACTAATTGCTAAATTTGCTCGAGGTGTTGTTATTGTTGTATCACTATTTAAATCAATACGATACAAAACTGATGGACCAGAACCACCTGACACTGTCGCTAAAGCTAAACCATTATCGCCACCAGCAATATCAAAACCATTATCAGTGCCAAGATTAATACCTAGACTTCCAATCAGGCTCAAGGTGCCGTTATTAGGTGGATTCTGTTTAGTTAATGTTTTATTGGTTTGATCGAGATCAAATAATTCGGTAGCAAGTGCAGCTACAGGAGTTTTAAAACTGTTGGTATAAGCGGCCGCCGTTACTTTTGCACCTGAAGCACCATTAATATCACCATCTTTAATGGTGTCACCAGTATCTACATTGATTCGTAGATTTTGACCAGTATTACTGATGACACGTAATCGATCAGCGGTTGGATTGAAATCAACAGCAAAGCTGGTTCCATCCAATGCAGTAAAACTACTTCCTGCTGCTGGTTTTAATGTGCTTACTAAGCTTGCTAAGCCAGATTCAGGATTAATGGTGTATAAATTCGCTTTGTTGGTTAGTCCGTAAAGTTTACCTGAATGATCAGTTGTTGTTCTCAAACGATAGTCAATTCCAATAAATCGCTCATCAACGAGCAGACCAGTTAATGATTTTTCAGAAACTGAGTTTGGATTATTTAGAGCAAAGTTTAATAATTTATTATTCGCCGTTAAACCGAAAGCTTGCGCCGTAGAATCAGAAGCTCTTTTTAGAGCAATTCCACGAATTCCCATGGTATTAAAACTATTATTTAAATCGCTAGAAGCAAAGACGGCATCATTACTAGTTCCAACATTACCAAGATTGATTTGAAAAAATTTATATGCTCCAGAGGTGAGTTTAAGTGCTGCGAATCCGACGTTGCTGACCGGATCAATGTCTAGCCCACCACCGCCATTGATATCTGCACCTAATGCTGCTGAAATTCCAAGTGTTCCTGCGTTCGCATTTTGCAAATAAATTCGATCTGAGTTTTGATCAATGCTGTAAAGTTTAGTAGAAGCTGTTCCAGCAAATGCATTGGTATAAGCTCCAGCAACCACTGTGGCTGTGCCTTCAGCTAATTTAATTGTACCGTCAGTGATTGTAACGCCTGTATCGACATTGATTCGCAAATTTTGACCTGTATTTGATATCACACGTAAACGGTCTGCAGCAGGGTTGAAATTCACTGTGATCAGATTGGCGTCACCCATAATTTTGCTGAAAGGTGCATCATCACTTGAATCAGCAATCAACTTTCTAAGAAAACTTGCTTTGCCTGTATTTGGGTTTAATGTATATAGGTTTCCTAACAAGCCAACGGCATACAGTTTTCCATCTTTAGGACGATAATCGATACCTACAAGTTCATCGCCACTTTCTAAACCTGTGATTTTAAGATTTGAAACAATCTTATTGGGTGTTGCGCGATCTATGGAACTGATCATTCCATTGCTGGTTAAAATTAATGTATCACCAGTAATTGTATTTGTAGTTTCTGTATCGTTGTTAGAGTCATTATTACAACCCAATAGTATTAGGCTACCCAGAGTTGCTGCAGTCAAAGTTAATGCTCGTTTATTCATAGTCGTTTATCCTGATACATATTTTGGTTATAAGAAGCTTTTGAGAAGTATTCCCTGTTATTTATTAACTGCGAGCTTCTTGTTATTGGATTGCTGTAATGGGTCTAGCCTTAGAAAAAGATTTCGACTTTTATTTTTAAATGAATAATTTAAAAATCTTATATTTACTTTTGTTAGCTTAAGTGGGGTAAAGTTGAAAGTAAACTAGTGTTTTTAAGTGATTTTTTCGTATTTGAGTTTTGAGTTGTAATTATTCACACCAAATTCACGGCATCTAAGAAACTCTAAATTATTAAAAGTAATTATTATGACAAATTTATAATGTTTAAACCTGAAAAATAAAAAATCGAGAGAATTTTAAAATTCTCTCGATTTGGATATATTATTGCTTATGCTTCGACAGTTTGAACTGCAATTTTTTTTGCTGGATCGACTTTACGGCGTACCGCAGGAACAGGCTCACCATGATACTGACGATCTGCAAAGTAGCTTGAACGAACCATTGGCGCAGACCAAATGTTTCTAAAACCTAATTTACGACCATGTTCAGCGTAACGCTCAAACTCTTCTGGTGTAACAAAACGATCAATCGGTGCATGCTGTTTAGAAGGCTGTAGATATTGACCAATGGTTACATAATCCACTTCATGTGCACGCAAATCATCGAGCAAAGAAATCACTTCTTCTTCAGTTTCACCAATACCCACCATCAAACCACATTTGGTTGGAACATCAGGGCAGTATTCTTTAAACATTTTCAAAAGAGTCAAAGAATGTTGGTAGTCAGAACCTGGACGCATTGCTTTGTATAAGCGAGGAACAGTCTCGATATTGTGGTTAAAAACGTCTGGTGGACATTCAGTCATAATGCGTAAAGCAATATCCATGCGACCACGGAAATCAGGAACTAAGATTTCAAGTAGCGTTTTTGGACTCAAAGCGCGAGCTTCTTTAATACAATCCACAAAATGTTGAGCGCCGCCATCTAATAGATCATCACGATCTACAGAGGTGATAACTGCATATTTCAAACCCAAGTTTGAAATCGTTTCAGCCATGTGTCGTGGTTCATCAGCATCGAGTGCATTTGGTCGACCATGAGCAACGTCACAGAAAGGACAACGGCGAGTGCAGATATCGCCCATAATCATAAAAGTCGCAGTACCACCACCAAAACACTCTGGAAGGTTAGGGCAGGCAGCTTCTTCACAAACAGTATGGAGTTTTTGCGAACGTAGAGTTGTTTTTATACGCTGAACCTCTTCAGGTGCAGTCATTTTGACGCGAATCCAGTCTGGTTTACGAGGTACTTCAACCGTAGGTATAACTTTTACAGGAATTCTAGCGACTTTTTCTGCGCCACGAAGTTTTATGCCCTGTTCAGGTTTACGGTGTTCAGACATCTTGTTTTCTACAACCTATTACTTGAGATATTGGATTATTATAGTCAAATTTACAGGTTTATAGGATGAAATAGGTATTCATTTTGAAAATGTGAATATATAAAAATATATGGTTGAGAAATACATCAACCCATAGCATATTAGTTATCATATATAGAAGTAAACAGCGAACAGATAAAGGAGCTTTGAATGCCACGTAAGAAAGAGGTCGTTGGTGGGAATGTTGTAAAATTTGATGCAGTCATTCTCGGTTCTGGCCCAGCTGGTGAAGGCGCGGCAATGAAGCTAGCTAAAGCAGGTAGAAAAGTAGCAATCGTCGATGTACGTGATCAACTCGGTGGCAACTGCGCACATGTAGGAACAATTCCAAGTAAAGCCTTACGTCAAACAGTTTCAAGTATCATCCGTTATCAGCGTGATCCAATGTTTCAAAAAGTAGGTGAGTGGAAACAATTCACCATGAAACAAGTGTTACGCAACGCGCATAAAGTGATTCAACAGCAAGTTGACACGCATACACGTTTTTATGATCGCAATAAAATTGATGTTTTTCATGGACGTGCGTATATCCAAGATAAAAATACCGTACTCATTTTTGGTCAAGATGGCATAAAAGATACCATTATCTGTAAACAAATTGTGATTGCAACGGGTAGTCGTCCTTATCAACCGCAAGGATTGGATTTTAACCATCCGCGTGTTTTTGATTCTGACAAAATTCTTGATTTAGATTATTCAATTCAAAAAATCATTATTTACGGTGCTGGTGTTATTGGTTGTGAATATGCATCGATTTTTATTGGTCTAGATCATAAAGTTGATTTGATCAACACCCAACAAAAGCTTTTAAGCTACCTTGATGATGAAATCGCTGATGCATTGTCTTATCACTTACGTGAGCAAGGTGTATTGATTCGTCACAATGAACAAATCGATCGTCTAGAAACCTTTGATGATCATGTGGTTTTACATTTGCTTAGTGGCAAGAAAATCAAAGCTGATGCCATCTTATGGTGTAATGGTCGTTCTGGTAATACTGACGGTTTAGGACTCGAGAATGTAGGTCTTGTACCAAACAACCGTGGTCAGTTGATGGTAAATGATCAATATCAAACTGAAGTTGAGAACATTTATGCTGCTGGTGATGTGATTGGTTGGCCATCACTTGCATCTGCTGCTTATGACCAAGGACGTTGCGCTGGCGCAAATATGGTTGGTGAAAAGAATGTTAAACCCATTAAAGACGTGCCAACAGGAATTTATACCATTCCTGAAATTTCGTCGATTGGTAAGACAGAGCAGGAACTAACTGAAGAAAAGGTTCCTTACGAAGTTGGACAGGCATCATTCCGCCATCTTGCTCGCGCACAAATTACGGGTGATACGGTAGGTGAATTAAAGATTCTGTTCCATAGAGATACTTTAGAGGTATTGGGTATTCACTGTTTCGGTAACAATGCGGCTGAAATTATCCATATTGGCCAAGTTGTGATGCATAGCCCAAACAATACATTAAAGTACTTTGTTGAAACGACATTCAACTATCCAACCATGGCAGAGGCTTATCGCGTGGCTGCTTTAAATGGGATAAATCGTCTATTCTAAAATATATAGACCTTGTATGATCAAAATGCCAATCAACCTGATTGGCATTTTGCTGTGTCATGTTGAATAAAAGGTTAAAAAATGAAAATTCAAAAAAATAATTTAATAATCGTTGTTGTGATTGTTATTTTGATGACTGTTTATTTAGGTTTGGACTTAAAGCCGCAAGATCAAATCACTGATAAGTCACAAACAGAGCAGAGCAACACAGCAGTTTCAATCTCTGATGATCAGTATAAGATCATGCAGGCTTATCAACAGCAAAGCAGCAATATTCAAGTTCAAGGGCACGGTGTAGTAAAAGCAATTCTTCCTGATGATAATGATGGATCTGGACATCAAAAAATGATTCTCAAGTTAGAGAATGGTTTAACTGTTTTAATTGCTCACAATATTGATTTGGCACCCAGAATAGAAGGTTTGAAAAAAGGTGACACTGTTGAGTTTTATGGTGAATATGAATATAGCCAAAAGGGTGGTGTTATCCATTGGACGCACCATGATCCGCGTGGAAAACATATTGATGGATGGCTGAAATACCAAGGAAAAATATATCAATGATATTCTTCCTTGATAAGTTAACTGCAAGATATGCGCTAAATTAGCTTGTAAGCCCCAATTTTTGACGAGATTTCCATTTAGGTAGGACTTTAGCTAAATATGCATCCATACACCATACAGGGCCAATCAAGAGAAATTGTAGATCTTTAAAGAATGAAGGTTTCTTACCTTCAACTTTATGCCCATAGAATTGCCCAATCCAAGCGATCACAAAGACACCAATATAGAATCCTACACCTACTGGTAAGATAATAATTAACCATGCCATGACTGCTAACAATGCTGCCATTGCCACCGCTAAAACAATATCTAAGCGTGCATAAAACACTAAAGTGAGAACGAGTAGTAAAGCAGTGAGTAAGGTACTAAAATGAGCGAGAATGCCAATAATTGAAAATAAAATTGCAGGAACACAAACCCAATGAATTTTCTTGTTGGTTTGATTTTGATGACTATCACTGTATTCATCAAACCATTCATCGATTGATTTCATTGTGCTCTCCGTACTTTGATAATTTTTATCCATTCAATATACCGAAGATGATCCTAAGCGTCAAAATGATTCAAACCAATTTTTATAATCATTAAATAACAAAAAAACCACACGAGGTGGCTTTTTTATTTAAGCTTGTAATTTATGAGTTAGGTCCATCAACACGTTCGATGCTGACATTACCTGTACCTGAACTAGACATGCCAAGTTGCTTAGCAGCACCATAAGATAAATCTAATACACGGTTACCATGGAAAGGACCACGGTCATTTACTTTTACAACTACGCTTTTACCATTATCTTTATTGGTAACGCGGATGTAACAGTTTAAAGGCAGACTACGGTGAGCAGCGGTCATCGCATTCATATCAAATGTTTCACCACTCGCTGTTTTACGACCGTGGAATTGACGACCATACCAAGATGCAACACCATTTTGGCTAAACTTACGCACAGTGTTAGATGCAACTGCATTCAGTTTTTCAATCACTGAAGGCTCTTCTTCAGGGATATCGATTTTTGCTGCAATCGTCTGGCGACGTACTTGGTCACCTGAACGCTCAGTGATTGAAAGACTATTAACGTTAGAAAAACGAGAATTAAAATTTTGAGAATCTTTACTCAAAACGCGGGCAGCTAAATTAGAACCTTCCACATCATTAGTAAGTGATGAAGACTGAACCATTTCAGCATGTAACGGGCTTAAACTTAAGCCTGCCGTCAGCGCTATAATATATTTTAGCGAAAACTGCATTGTATAAACTCCTAGAGAACATGCTTTTCTATTTCAATAAACACTCTGAAATATAGTGCACATGTCTAATTACTCACTTTTGCAATTACTTTAACTTGGGTGGATAATATTCATCGCTTACGAAGTGTGTCTAGTCTTTAACGATAAATAGTTACAAAAAGGGTAAAAACTTACAGTTTCGGATTAAAAAATAATCAATATTGTAACAATTTATGTATTTTGCTGAATATATATACTTTTATGCGAAGAAAAAGATTGACTTTTTTGTGTGTGTAAAAAAGCTAGCCTAACGGCTAGCTACTTCTGTACCTAATAACCATACTGCTGTCGCATACATACGGCTTTTATTGTAGGTCGTAATCACTTGGAAATTTGGATAAGTGATGTAGTAAATTGGACCGAATTGATCTTGTAATTGAATGACATTCACTAAGTCTAAATCATCAATTTTTACCACTGGATCTATGGGTGCAATCCCCAATCTTTTTAATTCACCATAAGGTCGTGGTTGAGTCAAATCTTTTGCAATGATGCTATCTGGATTATTGCCAAGATATCGAGCGGGAAAGCCGATTGGACGGTCACGCTCCCAACCATACTGAGCTAAATAATTTGCAATAGAACCAATGGCATCGGTAGCAGAATTTCTTAAATCAATGTGACCATTTCCATCATAATCAACACCCAGTTTTTGAATATTACTAGGCATAAATTGTGGATAACCAATCGCACCTGCATATGATCCAACAATACTATTGGTTGGATAGCCTTCTTTATATGTCCATGAGATTAAAGCAGCAAGCTCATCACTAAAATATTCTGCTCGGCGTGGATAACCAAATGCTAAAGTTGCTAACGCATCGCGAGTGATGAATGAGCCTTTATTTGCTCCATATCCTGTTTCTACACCCAATATCCCTAAAATAACCGCTTTAGGGACGCCATACTGCTGTTCTGCGCGATTCAATACATCTTCGTATTGGTTTTTGAAACGAATACCACGTTGAATGGTACCTTCAGCTAAAAACATCGAACGATAATCGTACCAAGGCTTACTTTCTCCTGGGCGAGTCATAATGTTTAAAATATTAGGTAAGTTGCGTGCACCACTCATTGCCGCATCGACTTGCTCACTGCTTAAACCATAAGTGCTCATGGTTTTTTGCTTGAAGTTAGCGTAATTAGGATTATTATAAAATTCATTTGCTTGTGCCCAATTACTGCTTAAAAATAAACTGGCACTCAAAGTCATAAATTTAAAAGTTTTATTTAAAGTTAGATGAAACATATGTTTATAAAATTCCTCGTTATCGATGTGTATGAATAGACATAACCAGTCCAAAAGTTGACATAAGAGTAATAATTGCAGTTCCGCCATAACTCATGAACGGCAAAGGCACACCTACCACTGGTAAAATACCACTGACCATACCTGCATTTACAAATACATAAACAAAAAATGACAAACCAAAGGCACCTGCAACCAAACGACCATAGTTATGGAAGCTTTGTAAACCGATTTGGAAGGTTCTAAAAATAATTGCACAATAAAGCAGAATCAGTAGGGTGACACCAATCAGTCCAAATTCTTCTGAATATGCAGCAATAATAAAATCTGTATGACCTTCAGGTAAAAAGTGAAGGTGTGATTGAGTACCTTCTAAAAAGCCCTTACCTGAAAAACCACCTGAACCAATCGCAGTTTTTGATTGGATAATATTCCAGCCTGTACCAAGAGCATCGGCTTCAGGATCTAATAATGTTAAAACGCGCTGCCGTTGGTAATCATGTAGTAGAAATTGCCAAGCAATAGGAACAATTATTGCAACTACTCCAGCAGCAGCAGAAATGAGTTTCCAAGACAGTCCACTTAAAAACAGTACAAAAATACCGCTTGCAAGCACAAGTAAAGATGTTCCTAGATCGGGTTGTTCGGCAATTAATAGAAATGGCACGACAATCAGCATCAAGGACAAAATGACCTGAGTGAAACTTGGAGGTAGAGCTTTGCGTGATAGGAACCAAGCCACCATCATCGGCATCCCAATTTTCATAAATTCACTGGGCTGTACACTACCAAAACCAGGAATATCAATCCAACGCTGTGCCCCCATACGAACTTCACCAAAAATCACTACTGCGACAAGTGACAATACGCCGAAGATATAAAAGTATGGTGAAAAGGCTTGATAAACTTTTGGTGGAATTTGCGCAAGGCCAAACATCACCACAAAACCAATTCCGAAACTCATGGCTTGTTTACTGACGAGCCCAACATCTTGAGCGGAAGCGCTATATAAAACAGTTAGTCCAAGTATTGCATTTAGAACCAAAAAAAGACAAAGCCATGGATCTATATGGAGTTGTTGCCAACGAGAAGGGTGGTTAGCTGTGCTCAAGCCATCACGTGGTGCTTGGCGTAAAAATTTGTACTGTGAGCTTGGGGCCATGCGATTCTAAATCAACTCAATCAACGCTTCGCGAATGCTAACATAAACCCTGATTTAGACAATGCAAATTTAGAATTTGTGACACTTATAATCTTTGATTTTTTAAAAATATAAAAAAAGCGACGATATGAATATCGTCGCCTTTTAGAACTAATCTGAGCTTACTTTTGTACCAATAACTGATCGAAGTGTTTAGTAAATACTTCAAGTTCAACTTGGCTCAAACTTGGAATAAGCTTTTTGATAACAATATGAACTGCTGTTTCAACACCGCTGGTTGCAACACTTGCAACACCACGTTTTACCATGCCTAAACCTAATGTTTTATTATATTCAGTCATGAAGTGTTGGATAAGCGCATCTGCAAATGTCTTAAACTGTTGTGTTAAAGCATCACGTTGTTCTTTACCATTTCCTGCTGCTACTTCAGCAAAGCTTTTTCTCATATCAGTTACAAGGCTATCAGGAAGTACAGTACCAATACGTTGTTTGCCTTCATTGTCGATAAACAAGCTTTTTTCCATGAATGCCAATGATTCTAAAACTTGATCATTTGAGGTTTTACCCAACAACTGTTTCATTAACGTTGAAACGATGCTGCGAATTTTTTGAGCAAGTTCTTCAGTTGTATCTCGTTTATCACTTGGTGGAAATTGTTGAACCAAATGAACCAACATGGTATCAATTAACTCATCAGTAAGCTGTAGAGAAATTTTGTCACGTAAAGGGTATTGTGGCTCTTTACTGTTACGGTTGGCTTGTGCAAGTTGAATATCCTGACTCAACGTTGCCGATGGAAGAATACCGAAATAACTGGTCATTGAAGAACATCCTCTATATCAAATTTATTCGTTTTATTGTCGCGCCAAGCGAATTGGCTCGGGCATCCATGTCAAATCAGATACTCGGCATGGGTTAATATCCAAGCCCCCTCGACGAGTATACGTTGCATAGACCATCAGCTTTTCTGGTTGCAGCAATTGCCACATATCAGCAAAGATTTGCTCAACACATTGCTCATGAAAACCATTATGCTGACGATACGAGATAATATAAGCTAATATGCTGCGATAACAAGGTTTTTTACCCTTAAAACGAATAAAAACCGTACCCCAATCAGGTTGTCCTGTTACAGGGCAATTGCTTCTTAAAAGATGCGAATACAATTCAATCTCTACATCTTCCGCCGTATTGTCTAATTGCAATAGGCTTGAGTCTGGATGCTCTGAAAGACGTTCAGGAGTTAAATCGTCGATACAAATACCTTTCGGTTTAGAAATCTCTAAATCATCGACTTGAAATAGTTGAAGTTCAACTTTCCCACCAGCGGCATTTGACAGATCACGTTCTACTGTTTCAATAAAAGTATTTTGGGACTCAAATTGAGTGAAGTTCATACTATTGAAATAAAGTTTAAGTGACTTTGATTCAATCAAATTAGGTGAGCTCGCTGGCAATATTAAACGGCCAATCGCAGCCTGTGGTAAACCAAGCGTATTTAGCCATGAAATTTCGAATACATGCCACCAGTCTTTACCTAGAGTGATTCCTTCAACGTGTGCATATTGTTGACGGGACTCAGCACGGGCTATTGGAAATAAAACCTCTGGCTGATATTGAGTAGGGTATTGGGTGTCTTTACCCAATAAAGAATGTTCAACACTCATTCACGCATTCCTGAACCACGAGCTAATAAATGATAAGCAACCGCATAAAGCACAACACAGCATAGAGTAACGATACTCAATGAGAACGTTACATTGACATCACTATGTCCTAAGATGCCAAAACGGAAAGCATTGACCATATATACAATTGGATTAATTAAAGATAAATTCTGCCAAAATGGACTTAAAGCACTAATCGCATAGAAAACACCACCAAGATAGGTGAGCGGTGTTAATACGAAGGTCGGGATAATTGAAATATCATCAAATGACTTCGCATAAACTGCATTAATGAAACCACCAAGCGAAAATAATAATGAAGTAATAATGACTGTATATATAGTCACGAAGAAATTATAAATTTCTAAGTGAGTAAAGAATAAACTCATGATAGTGACAATTAGCCCAACCAAGACACCGCGACTAACGCCGCCAATCACATATCCCCAAAGAATTAAATGTAATGGCACAGGACTCATAATGAGTTCTTCAATACTTTTCTGGAATTTAGCACTAAAGAAGCTTGAAGATACGTTGGCGTAGCTATTCGTGATCACCGCCATCATAATTAAGCCTGGCACAATAAACTGCATGTAGCTAAAGCCACCCATTTCACCAATGCGTGAGCCAACTAAATTACCGAAAATCACGAAATATAGGCTCATAGTGATCGCAGGCGGTAACAATGTTTGTGGCCAAATTCGCATAAAGCGACGAATTTCTTTAACAACTAAAGTCCATAGAGCTGTTTGTAATTGATTGAAATTCATTGATCCGCTCCTGCAAGATTTTTCTCCACCATTTTGACGAACAATTCTTCTAAGCGATTTGATTTATTACGCATACTACTGACTTGAATATTTTGCGATTGTAAAATTAAGAATAAATCATTCATGCTATGAGCTTTATCCATCGTGACTTCTAAGGTCATGGGATCAATTAAATTAAACTTAAAACCAATAATATCAAGCTGGAATTCATTTATTGGTTCAACAAGGTCACAAATAAATGATTCTTCATTGAGTTGATTGAGGAAACCTTTCATTGAGGTATCTTCTTTGATCACTCCACGATCAATAATCGCGATACGGCGACAAAGCATTTCAGCTTCTTCTAAATAATGTGTTGTAAGAATAATAGAAGTGCCTTTTTCATTCATTTCGGTGAGGAAATCCCACATTGAGCGGCGTAATTCAATATCGACACCCGCAGTAGGTTCGTCAAGAATAAGAAGTTTAGGTTCATGCATCATTGCGCGTGCAATCATTAAACGACGTTTCATACCACCTGATAACATACGTGATTGAATATTACGCTTTTCCCATAAGCCAAGTTTTTCTAAATAGAACTCTGCACGTTGTTCAGCCAGTTTTTTGGGAATTCCGTAATAACCCGCTTGTGTCACTAAAATATCAAATGTTTTTTCAAATTGACCGAAGTTAAACTCTTGAGGAACAACACCAAGACATTGTTTCGCATGGGATGGGTGGGTATCTAAGTTATGTCCAAAGATTTCCACTGTACCCGATGTTTTTTTGGTTAAAGAGCTAATAATACTAATCGTGGTAGATTTACCAGCACCATTAGGACCTAATAATGCATAAAATTCACCTTCAGGCACGGTTAAATCGATACCTTTTAACGCCTGAAAACCATTACGATAAGTTTTGGACAAACCGCTCAACACCAAAGCATCAGTCATAAACGTCTCACGTTGTTAAATAGAATGGGTATTTTGAGCGATATGAAAAAATAAACCAAGTAGAAAAATAGGTTTATGGCGTGTTAAAAACAGAACGTTGTTTTTTGAGCTTGATTCAAGGGTAAGAAGATCCGTTTCTGTTAAATTAAACTGTTTAAAAGTAATTAGATAATTTTATAAGATTGAAATCGTTGGTTTAATAGACAATAAACATTTTTGTTTAAGGCTATGTATTTACCAATATGCTTTTTTTGCCTATGATGTGCCTCGCATGCGCTCATAGCTCAACTGGATAGAGTACAGGTCTCCGAAGCCTGTGGCGTGGGTTCGAGTCCCGCTGAGCGCACCAAGATAACATTTTAATTTCTCTTATTTTTAATAATTTTCTGATAAAAACAAATCCTTCATAATTAGATTTGAGGGATTACATTTGTTTTGCTAATTTTGTCATATCAAATTATTTCTATATTTTATGAATTATAAATGTTGTACTGAATAATTAATGAGCTTTAATGTTTGATTCAATTGACTTGGTGAGATTCTCGATTCTTGTAATGAGGTAATCCATTGCATTTGGCAAGCTTTGAGTTGTTGAATCGTTTTTATAGATTGGATTTTTTGCACTAATGGGCGAGCCATGAGCCCACAATAGGTTGTGAGTGTTTGAATCATCACTTGTTGAATTTCAACAAATGGTAATTTTTCTAATGTTATGTCTTGAGGTTCAATATTTTCTATTAAGTTTAATGTAATTGGTTGGATTTGCTCTGATTGGGTTGCATTTAATATTTGTTCATTATCATTTTGATCAGCATTGATTTCACTTATATTTTTTTGAGCTGTTTGTTCTGCTAATAGTCCCATTTCAATCAATTGCTGAACCAATTCATTGGGTGCAATTCTTTGTTTATAGTCTTGATCTAGTTCTTTAAAATCCTCATGATCAATTAAAAGTAGTAGACGACGTTGACGTGCAGTTAAGGCAATATTACGTTCTTGGAGGGCAGTTTGCCCAAGCTCTGTTTTAAAAAAATGTGACATCTCTTAATCTCCCCCAATCAAGATCTAGACGGAGATTAAGATAAGGTTGAAAAATGACAGTTACGTTAACAAATTATTAAATATCATTGTCTTGTTTCGAGTAACTGGAAAATAATCTTGATTATATAATTTCCATTACTTTATCAGTTTATTTTCTAAGGCTTTTCTCAAATATGGATCAAGATCATCTTGGCGAAGTAACCACTGAATATAGTCAGCAGGTAAATCTTGAATTGAAGTACCTTTGTGTTTACCAAAAGTGATACTTTTTGGAATGCGCGCTTGTTCAGAAGCTATATAGAGTTGTTCAACATTTTTAATGTTTAATTGATGAATAATATGCATCAAAATATTAGCAGTTAAGATAATATCCGCGTCCGCTCGATGAGCACCTTTAAGCATTTCGCGTGCTTTTTCACTTCCCTTTGAGATTAAATAAATAAGTGCAGAAATGTTATGTGCTTCTGCATCCTCCCAAACATGACGGGCGAGGGCAAGTGTACATATTGGTTTTAATTTAGAGGTATCTACACCGCATCGCGCGATTGCAGCAATATCATAATCTACATTATGACCAATAATATAAGTTGTCTCTGAAGGAAGTCCAAACTCGTTATAAAAAGGTTGATCCTTTAGATCAGATTCTAATATGTGATGCACCGCCATTGCAGCGTATGAAATAGGTTGTCCCACTTGATAAAGCTGATCAAAGATTTTTTTCTTATCTAAGCTTAATTTTCCGTTTTCAATTTCGATCGGCGCATAAGCGATTTCAATTGGCAAACCATTCAATGTATGTGTTTCTGTATCTAAAATGATGGTTTGCATAAAGTAGACTCAATTTTGATAGGGTTTGATTATCTTACAAGAAATTTTATTAAATCCGTTTCAAAAACACTCCAGATTTTGATTTTTTTAAATTTTGTCGATGTTTTGAATAAATAAAAATCAAAAAATAAAAACAACTTGAAACATGATGAAATTAGGCGTAATTGTAATAAACGTTGTTATAACCTTAGAGCATTCAGTCTAAGGATAAAAATGAAAAATAGTTAAGGAAAAACTAGATGAAAATTAAACTATTAACGGTTGCGATGCTGAGTAGCACTTTGTTCTTGGCAGCATGCGGTGGCGATGATAATGGTACAACAATATTTGTTCCAAAACCTGAGATTCCTGAAAATAATATCAAAGATCCTGTGGTTGGAATGCCAACAGCATATACCAAAAGTGATTTTAGTCTTGTAGCGTCAGAAAGCTCTGTTATGACTTATAAAATGTTAGGTAAAAATGGTCAAGAAACGATGGCAACGAGTTTGGTTTTTGTTCCTAAAGGAACAATGCCAGCTGGTGGTTGGAAAATTGTGGCGTGGGCGCATGGAACAACTGGTGTGGCTGATATTTGCGCGCCGAGTCGTAATGTAACTAATGAATATGTTTATGGAATGATTAGTAAATTTTTAGCAGCGGGTTACATCGTCGTTGCGCCTGATTATGAAGGGCTTGGCGAACCGAGCGGGCGTGAACTTCATCCATTTTTAAATGTAAAAAGTGAGGCCTATTCGATTACTGATGCTGTAGTTGCAGCCAGATCTTATTTATCTAGTCAAGGAAAAATGACATCACGTCAATGGGTGTCGGTTGGGCATTCACAAGGCGGGCAAGCCGCATTAGGAGCAGCTCAATATGCGAGCCGCGCAAAATTGGATTATAAAGGAACGATTGCTGTAGCACCTGCATCTAATCTTGGTGCAATTTTAATAAATGGAGAGCAATCTGTAAAAGATGCGCCTGTAAACTTTCAAATTCCAGTTTATGCACAACTTGATACTTTTACTGCATTGATTACTGCAGGTCTAAGAAATAATAATTTAACGTTCAGTTATTCAAATGTTTTTAAATCACCAACTGACTTAATTGCGAGTCAAGCTGAGTCAGACTGTTCAGATGTATTAGGTAATAAGTTTGTTGGCGGGATGCAAAATTATTTAAAAACAAATGTCGATTTGAAAAATTATCCTCGTACTCAAACAAACTTTATGGCTTTACCTATAGTGAAAGAGTTTTTAGAAAAAGATTCTCAACCTGCACAAGTTAAGCTTAATCAACCTGTTGTTATTTATCAGGGAGCAAAAGATACCACTGTACCAAAAGAAGCAACGGATGCTCTAGTTTTTGTTGCTGCTAGTAAAGGGTCTAATATTCGATATGTAACAAATCCTGAATGGGATCATAGAACGGCATATGAGCTTAATATTGAAAATATTTTGAATGATGTCAAATCAGTAATGCCACCTAGTAATTAAGATTTTAAGTTTTATCAAAACCCAATTTTCGTGATTTGAGGATTGGGCTTTATAGTTTTAAGCATAATGTTTTGAATAATACAGAAAAGAAAATAGATCAATTCCAGCAAATTAAAATTAATAGTGAAAGATGAATCAAATTCACCAATAATTAAATAAATATCAAGCTCTGTAACAGCAAACTTCATGCTATAATTCGCACCAATCTTTAGCACGGCTTAAAAGCCCTAATTTATAGGACCCTCCGCTAATGTTTGCCAATATCTCTATTGCTGAATTTGATCCAGAATTAGCTCAAGCGATTGCTTCGGAAGGCGACCGCCAAGAAGCTCACATCGAGTTAATTGCTTCTGAAAACTATTGCTCTAAAGCTGTAATGGAAGCTCAAGGCTCGAAACTTACTAACAAATATGCAGAAGGCTATCCGGGCAAACGCTATTATGGCGGTTGTGAGTATGTTGACGTTATTGAGCAACTTGCAATTGACCGTGCAAAAGAGTTGTTTGGTGCAGATTATGCAAACGTACAACCACATGCAGGCTCACAAGCAAACTCAGCAGTTTACTTAGCACTTCTTAATCCTGGTGATACAGTATTAGGCATGAGCTTGGCTCACGGTGGTCACTTGACTCACGGTGCTAAAGTTAACTTTTCTGGTAAAACATATAATGCAATCCAGTACGGTTTGAACCCTGAAACAGGTGAAATCGATTATGAAGAAGTTGAGCGTTTAGCTTTAGAACACAAGCCACGTATGATCGTAGCTGGTTTCTCTGCTTATAGTCGTGTTGTAGATTGGCAACGTTTCCGTGATATCGCGGATAAAGTTGGGGCTTACCTTTTTGTTGATATGGCGCATGTTGCAGGTTTAGTTGCTGCTGGTGTTTATCCAAACCCAGTTCAAATTGCTGATGTAACGACAACGACTACTCATAAAACGCTTCGTGGTCCGCGTTCTGGTTTAATTCTTGCGAAAGCAAATGAAGAAATCGAGAAGAAACTTCAATCAGCTGTATTCCCAGGCAACCAAGGTGGTCCTTTAATGCATGCAATTGCTGCTAAAGCAATCTGTTTTAAAGAAGCTATGGCACCTGAATATAAAACTTACCAACAGCAAGTTGTTAAAAATGCTCAAGCAATGGCTGAAGTATTCATTGCTCGTGGATATGATGTTGTATCTGGTGGTACTGATAACCATTTATTCTTATTATCTTTAATTAAACAAGAAGATGTAACGGGTAAAGACGCTGATGCATGGTTAGGCGCTGCTCATATCACAGTAAATAAAAACGCTGTTCCAAATGACCCACGTTCTCCATTCGTAACTTCTGGTATTCGTATTGGTACACCAGCTGTAACAACTCGTGGTTTTGGTGAAGCTGAAGTTCGCGACCTTGCAGGTTGGATCGCTGACATTATCGATAGCAAAGGTGATGAAAAAGTTATCGCTGATGTTAAAGCTAAAGTTGAAACGGTTTGTGCTAAATTCCCTGTATATGCAAATTAATTTGTATATCTAAAAAAGCGCCGTCAGGCGCTTTTTTTATTCAAATTTTCTAAAAGTTCTAAACAAAGTGTTTTCTTGCAGAGCATCATATTGGTGCTAATTTTTATCTCTTGTCTCAAATTATCCCTAAAAATGATCAAATAAGTATTACGAATGCGAAAAATCGTAATACTTATTTGGCATGTCTTTTGCTTCACCTAAACATAGCTAAAAGTTGTCTAGGGTTCCGATGTTGATCAACATGACTGGTCCGAGAGATAACGGTTCGATAGAACTACACGGAGGGATAAAAGCCCGGGAGGTCAGGCATTTTGCCATTACGAGGTTAAATTATCCGCAAGAGGTGTGTTATGAATCAATCGTCTTATCACGACAATAAAATACTTTGGGATGAAAAATTACCGGGCGGACATCATTGGTCTGGTCGCATTCAAAGAGGGACTGTTTTACAAGTTGAAGCACTCAATGAAAATGCCAATCTTGCTTTGTTTTGCGTAAATGCAGCAGAAAAACTAGAACGTTTTAATATGCCAGACAGCTTAAAGGCACAGCACACTGCATTTTTGTCAACGGGACATGTTTTATATTCAGATTTAGGTCGGGTAATGGCATCTATTGTGAAAGATGATCATGGCTGGAATGATGTTTTTTGTGGCCCGAGCACAGCAGTACAGATTGAAAAAAAATATGGGAAGCAAAATTTCCAACAAGCACGTAATGACATGTTTCAAAATGGAGTCGACAGTTTATTAGTAGAGTTGACCAAATTTGGTTTAAGACAAGCTGATTTGACTGCCACAGTTAATTTATTTTCTAAGGTTCAACCTGATGATAGTGGAAATTTAACTTATCTTAAAAATGATAATCGTCATCAAATAATAGAGTTGCGCTTTGAGATGGATTGTTTGGTCTTTCTTTCTGCGGCACCACATCCTTTAGATCAAACAGAAACTTATCAACCTGCGGATATTCAGCTTCGATTATTTAAAGCCAATCCTCTAACCGAAATTGATATTTGCAAAGACTCATGTCCGCAAAATCAACGTGGTTTTGCCAACAATAAACGCTATTACGCATTATCAAATTAAGGATTGGAGAACTAAGATGTTAGCATTACAAAAACTCGAAAAAGCAGTCCTTGATGAAGTATGCCCAGCAGGTGAAGCGTGGATGTGCGAGGTTAAAAAAGGACAGTATTTTAGAATTGTAGATTTAGAAGGTAATCAAGCTGTTGATACTTTATTTATCAGCGCAGAAAATCCAGATGAACGATACAGTGCCACAGACACACTAGCGCAAAATCAACAAATTTATCTCGAAAAAGGCACAGTGCTATTTAGTAATTATGCTCGTCCTATAGCGGTTATTGTAGATGATAACTGTGGTAGACACGACACATTAGGTGGTGCATGTTCATGTGAAAGTAATACGGTGCGCTATGCACATGATAAGTATCCGATGCATAGTTGTCGTAATAATTTTATGTATGCCTTAGCTCAGCATCCGATTGCGAAAAAACATCAACTGAACGTCAGTCATATTGGCCCAAACATTAACTTCTTTATGAATGTTCCTGTAACGACTGAAGGACATTTAAAGTTTGAAGATGGCGTATCAGCAGCAGGAAAATATGTAGAGCTTCAAGCAGAGATGGATTTGATTGTTTTAATTTCGAATTGCCCACAATTGAATAATCCATGTAACGCCTACAACCCGACAAAAATTCAATTAATTGTACGTGAAGCTTGAGGGGCGAATTATGTTTAATAAAGTATTAATTGCCAATCGTGGTGCAATTGCGTGTCGGGTCATCCGTACATTAAAAAAGTTAGGTATTCAATCTGTTGCAGTCTACTCAGAAGCAGATCTAGATTCTTTACATGTTACATTAGCAGATGAAGCGATTTTTATTGGTCCTTCACCTGCGCAAGAAAGCTATTTAAATATTGATAAGATTCTGGCTGCTGCAAAAGCATCAGGTGCTGAAGCCATCCATCCAGGTTATGGTTTTTTATCAGAAAATGCAGCTTTTAGTGAATTATGTGAGAAAAATGGAATTGTTTTTATTGGTCCAACTGCTCAGCAAATGCTTGATTTTGGTCTTAAACATACCGCTCGTGAATTAGCAATTCAAAATAATGTGCCTTTATTACCCGGTAGTCAATTATTGCTTGATCAAGCGGATGCTATTCAACAAGCTGATTTAATTGGTTATCCTGTCATGCTCAAGAGTACCGCAGGTGGTGGCGGTATTGGGATGCGTTTGGTTTGGAATGAAACCGAGTTAAAAGATGCTTATCAAACGGTCTCATATCTTGCACAAGCAAATTTCAAAGATGCTGGATTATATTTAGAAAAATTTGTTCAAAATGCACGTCATATCGAAGTTCAAATTTTTGGTGATGGCAAAGGAAATGTCATTGCCTTAGGTGAGCGTGATTGTTCGGTTCAGCGTCGTAATCAAAAGGTAATTGAAGAAACGCCAGCACCTCATTTAGATGATCAGCAACGTCAATATATTCAAAATGTTGCCATTCAATTGATGCAATCCGTGCAATATCGTTCAGCAGGTACAGTTGAATTTGTCATGGATACCGATAATCAAGCGTTCTATTTCTTGGAGGTTAATACACGCTTACAAGTTGAGCATGGTGTAACTGAACAAGTGTATGGCGTTGATTTAGTGGAATGGATGGTGACCTTAGCGAGTGGCGATTGGGAACCACCCAAGCAAAAATTGCAATCTTCTGGACATTCAATTCAAGTCAGATTATATGCTGAAGATCCAATTAAAAATTTCCAACCGAGTGCAGGCTTATTGACGAATGTTACATTTGATCCAGCCGCTCGTGTGGAAACTTGGGTTGAAACGGGATCAAACGTTTCCTCTTTTTATGATCCAATGATCGCTAAAATTATTGTGACAGCTACAGACCGTGATCACGCAATATCGGCGATGAAAAATAGCCTAAGTATTACTGAGATTGCAGGGATTGAAACAAACCTAGAATACTTACAGGAAATTATTGATTCTGAGACCTTTAAACAAGGCACTCAAACAACACGTTTTTTAAATACTTTTGCGTGGAAAACACAAAAAATAGAAGTGTTACAGGCAGGTATTCAAACAGCCATCCAAGATGTGACGGGGCGATTAGGGTATTGGGACGTGGGAGTTCCACCTTCGGGAGCTATGGATGCATTAAGTTTGAATTTAGCCAATCAACTACTTGGTAATGCATTTAACACTGCTGGTTTAGAGTGCACGTTGCAAGGGCCGACGCTGAAATTCCATTGTAATAGCCAGATTGTACTGACGGGTGGCGACATGGAAGCCAGCTTAGATGGTCAAGCTATTCCAATGTGGTCAACGATTAATGTTTCAAAAGGACAAGTTTTAAAATGTGGCCGTGTCGTTACGGGTTGCCGAAGCTATATTGGAATAAAAGGGGGCTTTAATGTTCCTGAATATTTAGGCAGCTTGGCGACATTTACGTTAGGACAATTTGGAGGTCATGCAGGTAGAAATTTACTTATTGGGGATATGTTGCCAATATTTGCATCGGAGCAGACTGAATCAATCTCTTTAAACCCAGAGCAAATACCGACATTTCAAACAAACTGGGAAATTGCGGTGATGTATGGCCCACATGGGGCACCTGACTTTTTCACCAAAAATGATATTTCTATGTTTTTTGAGCAGGAATGGGAAATCCATTTCAACTCAAGTCGTACAGGCGTTCGCTTAATTGGACCTAAACCTGAATGGGCTCGAATTGATGGTGGAGAGGCAGGATTACATCCTTCAAATATCCATGATAATGCTTATGCAATCGGTGCAATTGATTTTACAGGGGATATGCCGATTATTTTAGGACCTGATGGCCCAAGTTTAGGCGGATTTGTGTGTCCTGCTGTGGTTATAAACTCTGAATTATGGAAGCTCGGACAGTTAAAAGCAGGAGATAAAGTAAAGTTTATCCCTGTGAGTTACACGCAAGCACAATGCTTAGAACAGCGTTATCAAGCTTCAATGGCGAATGAAACCACAGCAAAGCTCAATTATCAGCCACAAATTGAAGCAGAAGAAATTACATTAGCAAATGCAGTCTTGGCGACCTTAGAGCAAGGTGATGATAAACCAAATGTAACGTATCGACCTGCTGGGAATCATTATTTATTAGTTGAATACGGAGAACTGGTTTTAGACTTAAATCTGAGATTCCGTATTCATGCTTTGATGCAGTGGGTTCAACAACAAAATATAAAAGGCATTATTGATCTAACACCAGGCATTCGATCTTTACAAATTCATTTTGATTCAATAATTTTAGATCAGCTTGAATTATTAAAATTATTACAAGCTGCTGAAAATGAGCTGCCTGATATAGAAAACATGCAAGTTGCATCGAGAACGGTATATTTACCACTCGCTTGGGAAGATTCACAAACCCAACTTGCCACTGAAAAATATACGCAACTGGTAAGACCCGACGCACCGTGGTGTCCTGATAATATTGAGTTTATCCGCCGTATTAATGGTTTGGAATCGAAGCAGGCAGTTAAAGATGTGGTGTTTAACACGTCATATCTTGTGATGGGGCTAGGTGATGTTTACCTTGGTGCGCCTGTAGCAACACCACTAGATCCTAGACATCGTTTGGTTACGACAAAATATAATCCAGCACGTACATGGACACCTGAAAATGCAGTCGGCATCGGCGGTGCTTATATGTGTGTGTACGGCATGGAAGGACCGGGTGGCTATCAGTTTGTGGGACGAACGACACAAGTTTGGAGCCGTTATCGCCAAAATCCTAATTTTGAACAAAATAAACCGTGGCTATTACGATTCTTCGATCAGATTCGATTTTATGAAGTATCTGAACAAGAACTGTTAGAAATGCGTGAATCATTTAAAGCGGGTCGTTTACAGCTACGCATTGAAGAAGGTGTTTTGAACCTTAAAGAATACAATGCATTTCTCAAAGAGAATGAGCAAAGTATTGGAGCGTTCAAACAAGTTCAGCAATCTAATTTTGAAGCCGAAAGACAAAGATGGCATGAAGCGGGTTTAGCTGAATATGTCTCGGATCAGGTCGATATTTTGATTGATGATACTGAAATTAGTATCCCAGATGGTGGGATGCTCGTGGAATCACACATGCCGGGATCAGTGTGGAAAATTGAGTGTTCAGTGGGAGATATCATCGAGGAGGGTGAAACTCTTGCTGTGATTGAAGCTATGAAAATTGAGATTCCAATTATCGCACCTGCAAAAATGAAAGTAGATACCATTCTAATTGATAAAGCACAAACGGTAAAAACAGGGCAAGCTTTGTTTACACTTGCGCCAGCATAAAATCAAAAAAATCATGATGCAGAAAAAGCCCTATGATGAAACTTAGGGCTTTTTTTATGTGCATTTTTTCATCTTTTTAAAATGATTTACTCAGTAAAACAGCGTAAAAACTGGCATGGATACTGCATTTAATATTACGAATCTTTAATTTCGTATTACTGGAGCAGTCATGAAAATCAAAAAAATTCTAGTTCAGTATTTTCACATTGCTACAAAAGTACTGATTGAGTTGCTTTCTGTGAGAGCAGGTTTGTATGTAAAGCAAAATCAACTTCCTAAAAAATAGCTGAATGAGTATGAATGCAAAACCTAAGCTAACACGTATTAGCATTACAGTTCCTGAAAAAACGGTTGAAGCTTTAGATCAAAAAATTGTTGAGGAACATTATGAAAGTCGTTCTCAAGCGATTGTTGACATGATCAATAAGCATCTCATTCATCAATACACCACCGAAAATTCAGTGATGGTGGGCACATTGACACTACTTTATCAACGCAGTTCAAGCAACATTCGTGTTCAGTTAAGTGATTTGCAACATCAGTTTTTGGAACAAGTGATCAGTTCTTTAAGTATTCAACTCGATCAGCAAAAGATTCTTGAAGTCATGCTTTTACAAGGAAAAAGTAATGACCTCAAACAAATAAGCCAGCAGTTCATTGCACTAAAAGGTGTGATTAAAGGGCATTTAGAACTCATGGATGCCGTCATGCCACCTTTACAGCAAAACGAGTAGCAAACCCATTTGGCTAAAAGCCAGATGAATTGATTTGTACACAGATTTATCAATGGAAATTTAAAACTTTTCTGAACATCAAATATGGGGTTATACAATGAAGCGTGCAATATCTTCTTTATCAGTTTCAATTCTTTTAGCGATGTCTGTGGCGGGATGTGATAACTCTGCCAAGGTACCAACAACAGATAAATCAACTGAAACAAAAAGTTCAAATACAACCACACCGATTACGATTGGATATAGTGATTGGCCGGGTTTTGTGGCATGGCAAGTCGCGATTGAAAAAGGTTGGTTAAAAGAAGCAGGTTTAAATGTAGAGTTTAAATGGTTTGATTACTCAGCTTCGCTTTCAGCTTTTGCTGCAAATCAACTGGATGCAGTTTTAGTCACCAATGGCGATAATCTTGTCAATGCATCGGGCGGTACCAAAGGCATGATCATTATTGTCACCGATTATTCTGCGGGTAATGATGTGATTATTGCTAAAGAGGGTATTAATAGCATCAATGATTTAAAAGGAAAATCGATCGCAACTGAGAAGGGTTTGGTTGATCATTTATTATTGGCGACAGCACTAAATGATGCAAAAATTCCATCGACTGATGTGAAATTAGTAAATTCAGTGACCAATGAATTACCTCAAGTTTTTGCGAGTAAAGATATAGCAGCCATTGCAGTTTGGCAGCCAGTAGCCAATCAAGCACTTAAAGCTGTTGCAGGTTCAAAAATTATTTATACCTCAAAAGATAAACCTGGTTTGATTTATGACACTTTAGCGGTCAATACCAGTCACCTATCTATGCATAAAGATGAATGGAAGAAACTCATCCAAGTGTGGGATAAAACCGTAAAATATATTCAAGATCCTGCAACACATGATGATGCTGTAAAAATCATGGCAAATCGCGTTGGCGTTGATCCAAAACAATATGAGCAATTTATTGATGGTACTCACTTATTAGATGTCGCTGCCAATAAAAAGGTATTTGTAAAAGGAGACGGTTTCGATTCAATTTATGGATCAACTTATCATGTGAATAAATTTAACGTCAGTAATGGTATTTATAAAAGCGAAGTGGATGTTGATGGTTTGATCTATCCTGCTCTGCTAGATGAACTTAAATAATAGATTTGCAAACATTAAAAAACCGTTCAAAAATGAACGGTTTTTAAGGTCTTAAATATGTGTACTGTTGGAGAAAACGTTGATTACAATAATTCCAGCCAGCATCAGACCAAGCCCGATGATTGCAGCTAAATCTAAATGTTGTTTGAAGAAAATCCATCCAACCGTTGAAATTAGTACAATGCCTGCACCAGACCAAATCGCGTAAGCAATACCAACAGGTATGGTTTTAAGTGTAAGTGATAAGAAAAATAATGCGACTGCATAACCTAATATCGTAATTATAGAAGGCGTCAGAAGGCTAAAACCTTGTGAAGCTTTTAAGGCTGAAGTCGCAATTACTTCAGCAATAATTGCAATGGTCAAAAAGAGATAGGACATAGATCGCCTATTTAAAGTTAGAGAACATGAATTGAATTTTTTAACAAGTGATCCTTCTCATGATCGAACCATTGTTCTGACTCAGAAGTAGTGGAGCTTGAATGACTAAATTCAAAATGTGGTTGATAGACATCAATAGTGAAATAAAGTCGATATTCCTCGCCATCAATCACTTTGAGCTGTGAAATGGTATTGCTATCAATTATTTCAAAATGATCCAATGCAATGAGCTGATCAATTTTGTCTGGTTGTGTACTGAAATGAATAGTTGCATTAGTTAATGCAATTGAGACTTCATAGTTATCAATGGAGCTGTTTTTATCCTGCAAATCATAGAGCCAAGCTACATTTCCAATCTGCTGCTGATGATATGGCAGACGAGATTGTGCATAGGCAATCTGTTGATCTGTAATAATTAAACCACCATCCATCGTGATTATTTCTTGGCTTGCTAAATGTTGCATTTGAAATAATCTGAGTCCGAGAAACAAACCTTTGTTAGCTTGTTGACGCCAATCTTCGACATAAGCATTCGAAGGCGAAAATTCTAAAATACAATTTCCAATCTGATAAAGTTTTGCGGGCTCTGGCCACTGCACATGATTTTGATAATTGTGTTTGATATGCCATGACAAAAGTTCAGTTTTCGCATCCCATATCGTGTCCCCAATCCATCCTTGACGTTGGTAGATAGAGGTATTATTGCCATCAACCAGCCTTAAATCGATGCTAAAAGATTTGGACTGAAACCAATAAACAATGGTCTTTTCATCCGTCATTCCATTAAAAAAAGTAATACTTTTCCGTCTAAAACTTCCCATTAAATATTGAGGTAATTCTATATCGCTTAAAGTAGTGGGTTGTAGTTGTTCTAAGAGCAGCACTAGATTCATGGTGTTTCTCCTTTTTCTTGCATACCAAAGGAGTAAAGTGGTCGAGCATTTTCTAAAACAAGTTTACCTGTTTCAATTCTCTTTTTCAGATACATGAATGTTTGAGCAGTTTGATTAAACAAATGTTCACCACCTTTCATGGCGGAGTAGTGAGGTGCTTCATTCTCTATGATTGGCTGAATGATATAGTCGTAATCACATGAGAAGAATAAAGGAAAAGAGTAACGTTCTTGTTGAACTTGTTTAACCCGATGTTTTGTTGCTAAATAACGGCCATTTGACAAAATTTCCATCATGTCACCAATATTCATCACCATGGTGTTTTCTATCAATGGAATATCAATCCATTCGCCTTGTTTATTGAGAACTTGCAGTCCTTCAGCGGTCGGAAAGAGCAGGGTGAAGCATTCATAATCTGTGTGTGCGCCTATTCCAAATTGATCTTCTGCTGCTGGATTGTAGGGATAATGAATCAGTCTTAATTGGCTTGGCGCACGTTGTGTATGTTGTTCAAAAAAGTCTTCATCTCGCTCTAAGGCTAAAGCGAAAGCCTTAAATAATTGCTGACCTATTGCTCGAATATGCTGATAATAATTTAAAACGACAGCTTTAAATTGAGGATGGTCAGGCCATAACGTAGGACCTAATAATGGTCTTCTATCCGATGGGTCTGAATAATCATAATTCACATCATAGGATTCTTTTAAATCGTAAACATTTGCCTTGAATTGTTCTTCGCCGATAGGAACATAGCCACTATGATTTTGAGAAAGACCAATATAGTGGCGCATTTTGGTTTCTTCATCTTGAGCAAAATAACTTTGCGCAATCTGTTTCAATTGGTGGAATAATTCAGGTTGAAATTGCTCTCCTCGAATATATAAGAAACCAATATCTTTACAGGCCTGATCAAGCGCTGTGACAACTTTGATTCGATCTTGTAAGCGATCACTTGCAAGCAGTGAAATATCAATCAGCGGCAGTGCATAAGCATCATGAGATTGACTCATAAGGTTCACCATAGGCTGGTCGTCCAGCAATAAATGAAGCAAGTTGGGTCGTCCCAATTGCTATTTTTATTTCTATGTACTGATTTTGGTCATACGAGGAATTTTTGGCAGATCCTCTAAAGCAGGGTCAATGTCTTCTTCCTGCGCATGGACGAGTTGATCTACTCGCTGACGTAATTGTTTAAATTCGGGTGAGTGAATTAAATCTAATGATCGTGGGCGTGGTAGATTCACTTCAATAATTTCTTTGATTTCACCTGGATTTGCTTTTAAAGCCACAATACGATCAGCCAATAAAATAGCTTCATCCATATCGTGTGTGACAAACATAATCGTGATGTCGATGTTTTGCCATAAATCCATCAGATGCTTTTGCATTTTTTGTCGGGTATAAGGGTCTAGAGCGCCGAAGGGCTCATCCATTAATAAAATTTTCGGTTCATTGACCAAAGCTCTGGCAATTGCAACACGTTGCTTCATTCCACCAGATAGCTCATGCGGAAACTGATTTTCGTATTTTTCTAAACCAATAATATTGATCCATTCACGCGCCATTTCCTCAGATCGAGTCGGACTCACGCCTTTCATCAATGGGCCAAACATCACATTTTCTTTGACGGTTTTCCATGGGAAAAGGGTATAACCTTGGAACACCATGCCGCGTTCGGAACTCGGTCCTTGAATTTTTTCCCCTTCAACTAGGACTTCACCACTGTGAAAATCATCCAAACCTGCTACGACACGACTTAAAGTTGATTTACCACAACCTGACGGTCCGATGACACAAATGAACTCACGTTTGTGAATGCTTAAATGAATGTTATTTAAAACCACTCGCTCAGTATTTCCATGCCGGAAAACTTGACTTAAATTCTTGGTTTCAAGCATGACAGGTCGAGCATAAATAGTGTCGAAGTAGCTTTTTGAATCAAAAATTTCATCCATATTCATACTCCTTTTTTCCACTTAAATAGACGTGCGCCGAGTTTCATTAAAATCAAATCACAAACGATGCCAATGACCCCAATGATGAGAATTGCTGCATAGACATTATCAAAGTTTTGATAGCGAGCTTGTTGAGTGATAAACCATGTGATTCCTGAGGTTGCACCAATTAATTCCGATACAATTAAATAAGTCCAAGCCCACCCAAGTAGAACACGCTGATCTCGATAAATATCAGGAAGTGCTGCGGGGATAACGACATGGAATAAGCTTTTAATCTTATTGGTACCTAATGTATAACCCGCTTCTATGAGACCTCGATCCACCATTCGCGTTGTATTCGCGATAATTAAGATTTGTTGGAACAACGTACCAATCACAATAATGGCAATTTTAGGTGCATCATTGATACCTAATATAGCAACGGCCAATGCACCAAAGGCAGGTGCGGGTAAATAACGGAAGAACTCGACAAAAGGCTCTGTCAATCTTGAGATAGTTTTTGAAAAACCACATAAAATTCCAAGCGGCACACCCAGCAAAGACGATATAAAGAAAGCCGTAAATACGATCTTAATGCTATGCCATAGGCTCTGATGTAACCACGGAGAGTCGGCTTGCTGTGGTGGTGTCGTAAATGAAGTAAACAGTGCTTTTGCGACCTCATGTGGTGCAGGTAAATAGATTGGATTGACTAAGATGCCTGTAGGAGGATTTTTCCCCTGATCAATGATATTTTGCGCTTCAGCATAATAAGCATCTTTTTCTAAGCGAGTTCCCATTTGTAAATAGGATGCATCACCTGAATTTGTAATTTGTACTTGAGGATGCCAAATAAAAGGTAAATAACTGACACAGCTCCAAATCAGTAAAGGAATTAAAAAAGATCCTAAACTTAAGAAAAGCGTGTTCTTATTTGACGCGGATGAATGGTGCATAGGCAGACACCTGTAGTAATACTAATTGTTAAAAACGTAATACTAAATAGCAAGTTTGATGCCAGTGTTTTGCCTATGTCCCTAAATATTGCTTTCTTTTTAGAGATGACAATCGATGATTGATATGCGATTGAGTGATTCACTTATATTGTATAAGCCTCTAATTACCTAATAAATTTAAGCTATTAAATTTAATTTGCAGTTGATCCTTGCTCTCTATGTGTAAAGGGTCAGGTTTAATGCAATCAATAGGGCAAACCGCAATACATGTGGGTGATCCGTAGAAACCGACACATTCAGTGCAACGTTGTGGGTCAATTTCGTAGACTTTTGCACCTTCATAAATCGCTTGATTAGGGCATTCTGGCAAGCACATATCACAGTTGATACATGCTGAAGTAATCAATAGCGCCATATTTAATCTGCCGAATATGCAAGTGCATTAGTTTTTAACTGTGTTTTGGCGTGTGGAAGATTACGTATTAATAAGGCATAAGTAATATCGATATCTGCTGAAAGTGGGATTTTCACAATATGTCCAGAACCTTTTGCATTTTCGATTGGATGACCTTTTAAATCACGCATTTCAGTCAAAGTGAAGACAAGATTACCTTTAGGAGTCATGAGCTCAAGTGTATCGCCAACTAAAAACCGATTTTTAACTTCGACTTGAACATAATCGCCATTGCGCTCAATTACCTCACCACAAAACTGTTGATAGTCGAAATGTGATGAACCATCCTCATAATTTTGGTAATCGCTATGAACATGGCGACGTAAAAATCCTTCTGTGTAACCACGATTGGCTAAACCTTCGAGTTGATCCATTAAGCTTGAGTCAAATGGTTGACCTGATAGCGCATCATCAATTGCTTTTCGGTAAATTTGAGCTGTTCGAGCACAGTAAAAATAGGATTTTGTTCGTCCTTCAATTTTAAGTGAAGCAATTCCCATATGAGTCAAACGATCAACATGTTGAATGGCACGTAAGTCCTTCGAGTTCATAAAATAAGTACCATGTTCATCTTCTTCAGCCGCAAACATTTCTTCATCATTACGTTGTACTAAAACACTTTGAACTAGGTCATCTTGAACTTTATTTGAACAGCATTGTTTTGATTGTTCTATCTGCTGAACAGGAATCACGTCACCATTGGCATCTTCTTGTGCTGTGTGAATTTTATATTCCCAACGACAAGCATTGGTACATGCGCCTTGATTTGCATCTCGTTTATTCATATACCCAGAGAGTAAACATCGTCCTGAGTAGGCCATGCATAGTGCGCCGTGGACAAAAACTTCGAGTTCAATTTCTGGTACATTTTTCTGTATTTCTTCAATTTCTTCTAATGCTAATTCTCGAGAGAGAATGACCCTGCTTAAACCATAGTCTTTCCAGAATTTTACAGTTGCCCAATTAATCGCATTGGCTTGCACCGAAAGGTGGATAGGCATATCAGGGAAATGTTCGCGAACCATCATAATTAAGCCAGGATCCGACATAATTAATGCATCAGGTTGCATCGCAATAATTGGCTCGATGTCACGAATAAAATTTTTAAGTTTGCTGTTATGTGGCTGAATATTGGCAACAACATAGAATTTTTTGCCTAATGCATGTGCTTCATCAATTCCTATTTTTAAATTTTCATGATCAAATTCATTATTACGAACACGTAGACTGTAACGCGGTTGTCCTGCATAAACTGCATCTGCTCCATAAGCAAAAGCATAACGCATATTTTTAAGTGAACCAGCAGGAGAGAGTAATTCAATAATCATGATGCAAAAGGCATATAAAAAATAGGGAATTATTTTAAAAATATAATCGCATAGATTCAACCTAGCATTTTGCTCGGAATTTTAAATATTTAAGTAAGTATTAACTGAAAAAAAGCACCCGAAGGTGCTTTTTGTATTAATGACGACGATGCTTTTTCTTCTTTTTATATTTCTTCGATTGGTAATTGTCATAGTCTCGGTCTTGACCAACTTTACGACCTAGTGCTGCACCACCTGCTGCACCAGCCGCAGCACCAATGTAACCACCCGTTGTGCCGCCAACGTTTCTACCCACTGTGTAGCCACCAACGCCACCTAAACCACCACCAATCGCAGCTTCGGTACGGGTACGTTTACTACTTGCAGCCGCAGCACCACCAGCGCCACCAAGTGCAGAGCCAATCATAGCGCCATTGTTACCACCCATTTCTTTACCGATAGCAGTACCAACCACACTACCAAGAGCAGAAGTTGCAGCAACGCGTGTTGCATTATCAGCATATACATTGGTTGCTAAAGTTGAGCTCGCTAAAACTGCACCTAATAATAAAATATTCGCTTTCATTTTTGACTCCATGTTCCTACTGATAGGACATCTTTCTAATGGCTGCAAATGTAACAAAGTTTTAGAAAGAAAATGTGGAGAAGCACTCGCTAATTATTACTCTTTGGTGTCTTGATTGTAGAGTTTTGTTTCAATGATGAAGTTGGAGTGAGAAATTAAGCAGATTTAACAATAAGATAGTTAATCTGCTCACATCATAAAAATCAAAAAATGGAGATGTCCCAAACGCATTCCTATGCTTACTCAGCATCATCTTGTTTAGAAGTTGATTCATCTAATCTGATTTGGCGAGGATTTAATTCAGTTTGTAAGCGTAAATAATTTAGGTCACGAATATTTTTCTGTGTAGCAACTACACCAAATAAACTGAGTAAGAATGACATGATATAAAAGCCTTTTTCGCTCATTGCGAGATCTGCATTCCATAAACTGATCAGTAATAAAACAATACAGACCGCCATAGATGCCCAACACAAGCCATAATATATTTGAGTAACAGGAATTTCTTCTAATTGATCGCGAACTGCTTTTTGTAATGAGGCTGCTGAAAATAATCCATATAGTAAAATAACGAAATAATAGCCTTTTTCGTGCAGAGGCATATTGGCATTCCATAAACCAATAATGAAACCAACAGCGCCAGCCAGCAATGCGACCCAGCTTGCTGCTATAAAAGCCGATGTTGGACGGTTTATAAAGTTATTCATAGATCATCCTATTGTTTTATCTTTTTATTTATCCTGATTAATTTATATCTAAGCACCGATAAGAGAACAAGTGCAAACAACAAAACTGAACAATTTGTGATGAAATGATGGTAGATAAGTAAGTTCATAGCTTTGACTATGTCTTTTAATCCTTAGAGTCTGTAAACTATGCGCAATTTTTTGATTTTACTCATGCTTCAAGTTTTTGAATTGCATTGAGTCTTTAGATTTTTGAGATATTTCACCCATGAAAGCATCACTCCGTTTAAGACTAGATCAACTTTGTGATCGTCATGAAGAGTTGACTGCATTACTTGCTGACGTAGAAGTAATTTCAGACAACAAACGATTCCGTAAACTCTCACGTGAGCACAGTGATTTAACTGAAATTACTGAGGTATGGAAGAAATATCGTCAAGCTGAAGAAGATATTGAAACTGCTGAAATGATGAAATCTGACCCTGATTTCAAAGATATGGCAGAAGAAGAAATAAAGGAAAATAAAGCACTATTGGCTGAATTAGAAGATCAATTAAATGTGCTTATGATTCCTAAAGATCCGAATGATGCCAATGCCGCTTATCTTGAAGTGCGAGCAGGAACGGGTGGTGATGAAGCTGCGATCTTCTCAGGTGATTTATTTCGTATGTATAGTAAGTACGCTGAAACACAAGGTTGGCGTATCGAAGTGCTTTCTGAAAATGAAGGTGAGCATGGTGGTTATAAAGAAATTATTTGCCGCATCGATGGTGAAGGTGTTTATGGTCGTTTGAAATTTGAAAGTGGCGCACATCGTGTACAACGTGTACCAGCGACCGAATCACAAGGGCGTGTTCACACCTCAGCTTGTACCGTTGCCATTCTTCCAGAAGTTGATGTCGATACCACTGTAGAAATTAATCCTGCTGATTTGCGTATTGATACCTATCGTGCGTCAGGTGCGGGTGGTCAGCACATTAACAAAACTGATTCTGCGGTACGTATTACTCACATTCCATCTGGAGTAGTGGTGGAATGTCAGGAAGAGCGTTCGCAGCATAAGAATAAAGCCAAAGCAATGGCGTTGCTTGTATCGCGTTTAGAAAATGCAAAACGTGCAGCGGCTGATGCGGCAACCTCTGAAATGCGCCGTGATTTGGTTGGTTCGGGTGATCGTTCAGAGCGCATTCGTACTTACAATTATTCGCAAGGTCGTATGACTGATCATCGTATTAATTTAACTTTATATAAGTTAGACGCGATTATGGAAGGTGATTTAACCGAGTTACTTGATAGTTTGCATCGTGAATATCAAGCGGATCAGTTAGCGATGCTTGCACAGGAAAATGGCGGCTAATGAATATTGCTCAAGCCTTAGAACTTAAAGGTGAAATTGATAGCTATGAACGTCAAGAAGCGGCATGGCTACTCGAACATCTTTTGGGAATTCATGCTTTAGAGCTAAAGCTGAGACTTGAGCAGGATTTAACGGAAATGCAAGAGCAAGCATATTTAGATGGGCTTGCTCGAATTGAGCAAGGTGAACCTTTGGCGTATGTCACGGGTTCTCAACCATTTTGGACTTTAGATTTAAAAGTCACTCATGACACATTAGTCCCACGTCCTGATACCGAAATTTTAGTTGAAACAGTTTTAAAGTTACAACTTGATCAAAAAGCAAACGTTGTAGATTTAGGCACTGGCACTGGGGCTATTGCTCTAGCTTTGGCAAGTGAAAGACCTGAATGGCAAATAACGGCAACTGATATTTTTCAGCCTACACTAGATGTTGCTCAAGAAAATGCCGTTCGGAATGGATTAACACGAGTTCAATTTTTTTGTGGCGCATGGTTCGAGGCATTGAGTGATCAAAAGTTCGATTTAATAGTTTCTAATCCTCCTTATATCGATCCTGATGATGTGCATATGCAAATGCTCAAATCAGAACCTGAGCGTGCATTAATTTCAGATAATCATGGCATGGCTGATATTGAAATCATTATTCAGCAAGGTAAAGGCTGGCTCAAAGCAAATGGTTGGATCGTGCTTGAACATGGTTATGATCAAGGGGGAATTGTTAGAGACACTTTTGAACAGCAAGGTTTTAAGCAAGTTAAAACCATCAAAGATTATGGTGGCAATGATCGTGTCACGCTTGCTCAGTTTTATGCATAATTATCTAAAAAGCGAATAATTTCTTTAGCTTCAATTGTAGATCGTTTTCACAATCATCTAATTCTATTACTTGCGGATTTGGGATTAGATTTTTATAACGTGCAGCCATCTGTTGAACAAAGCTTAAATAACTTTATATAGCTAATTACTTATCACATAAGTTTTAAGAGCAGTTAATCCTGAATATATTGCTCTACGGCTTGTCCGAGGAGACGATCACCTCGTTGTTCTAAACCTTCTACAACTCCTAAAGCATCAGACTTATCACGATTTTGACTCAGTTTGAATTTTCCTGTCATTTTATTAATTTTGATTTCAATTCCAACAATGCCTTGAAGTTGCTGAGCTATATATTCACTTGGTGCATCAGACATTTTCCAAGGCACTGTTTGTTTAGCTTCATGTGTACGTGTCAGTTTGGCTAAAATACCTCGTAAAGATTTTTCATCAGATAAAAAGGTAATAGTTCCTTTGACATGAACCACCTGATAGTTCCAAGTTGGTACGTGCTTGTGATGTTGCTGTTTACTTGGGTACCAGTTCGGCGAAATGTAGCCTTGTTCGCCTTGAAAAATAATCAGTACATCTGCACCATTTTCAATTTGGGTATGAAGTAAATTATTTTTTGCAATATGAGCAATTAACGAAGCTGTGTCCTCATCTTGATTTTGAATCAATTGAAAGGGTAGATGATTCGCTTCAATTCCTTCTGAGGTATTACTGATCAGGGTCGCAAAAGGATAACTTTGAATGAGTGTAAATAACTTTTCTTGATCTTTTTCTTCGAAAATTTCTGGTAAATACATCTTTTAACTCCCTTTATTATTCCAAATGACCTGAAAGGCTTTTCTTCGTCGGCGAGGATTTTCGATAGCTGCCAGGACTAACACCTGTCCATTTTTTAAATGCACGGTGAAATGCACTTGGATCATGAAAATTGAGATCATCACTAATACTTTGAATAGAATCTAAAGTTTTGCTTAAACGTTCAATCGCGATGTCACAGCGAATATCATTTTTCAGTTGCTGATAACTGACACCTTCTTGCTTTAATCTGCGTTGAATGGTTGCTGTTGACATGTTTAATTGCTGAGCAATGTCTTTAAGTTCTGTCCAATCGCTTGGTGGTTGTAACAGCAATTGACGGCGAATTTGCAAGCTCAAAGAGTTTTCATTTTTAAACCTTACAATTAAGTTATAAGGTGTTTGTTTCAGAAAATCATTTAACGCTTGTTTATCTTTTTTAATTTTATGTTTGAGATAATGTGCATCAAATTCAATTTTATTTTGTTCTGCGTTGAATTCAATATTTTCACAAAACCGGATACGATAATCTTGCAATTCTAGCGGTTGATGACATTTAAACATCATGTGCTGAAAATGAATACGTTGATCACTTAGCCAGCACATCAAACTATGCACAAGCATTAAAAAAGTCGCATAGGTGAACATCCTTTTGGGCTGTTCCCGATCATGCAATACTAAATAAGCTTTTGAACCGTCTTGAATTAATTCACCTTGAATATCATCTAAGATCAGGCTGAGAAACTTAAAAATCTCATGAATTGCTTGTTCTAGTGTTTCAGCACCAAAAGCTATTTGAGCAAGCAATTTATAGCTTCCTCGCCGCATTGGATGTGAATCCATGCCTAAAAATTCATCATTTAGCATTTTTGCTGTTTCAATCCAAAGCTGTGCGCATTGGATAACAGGAACACGAGCTTTGGTTGAAGTGAGTAATTCTGCTGAAATACCTGCACGATTGGCAATATTGACAATGTTCAGACCTCGACTTGCAGCAACACTCAATGCCTCACGTATTAAAGCATTTGAAATGGTGTCTTTAGCAGAGTTCAATTCAATGTGCGGATTTTTGCTCATATTTAGATAAAATATAGGAGATAAATTAGGATGAATGCTCAAAAGTTGCATTAAATTTGCTACTTTTTGGAATTGTATCGGAAAAAAGTTATCTTTACTCTCGCTTATAAAAATATATATCTTTAATTTGATAGGAAACGTAAATGAAAATTCAAGGAAAACATTTTGTTATTACTGGTGGCGGTTCTGGACTTGGTGCGGCTACAGCTGAATATTTAGTAGAGAAAGGCGCATCAGTTACATTAGTGGATATGAATGTTGAAGCGGGTGAGCAACAAGTACAGGTTTTAGGTGACAAGGCTGACTTTGTGAAGTTGGATGTGACCGATGAAAAAGCTGCGGAACAATTCTTTAAAGAGGTTGTTGCAAAACATGGCAGTGTCCATGGTTTAGTAAATTGTGCAGGGATTGGACCATCTGCAAAAGTTGTAGGCAAAGAGGGTGCACATGACTTAGCAATGTTCTCTAAAACTTTGCAGATCAATGTAACGGGTACATTTAATATGCTTCGTTTAGCAGCAGAAGCAATGAGTAAAAACACGGTTGCAGAGGGTGATGAAGATCGTGGCGTGATCGTTAATACGGCCTCAGTTGCGGCATTTGATGGTCAAATTGGTCAAGCAGCTTATTCAGCTTCTAAAGGTGCTGTAGTGGCAATGACTTTACCGATTGTACGTGAATTATCGCGTCACGGAATCCGAGTTATGGTTATTGCCCCAGGTATTATGGAAACGCCAATGCTCAAAGCTTTACCGCAAAATGTGCAAGATGCATTAGGGCAAATGGTACCTTATCCATCACGTTTAGGTCGTCCAGAAGAGTTTGCTCGTTTAGTTGGGCATATTGCTGAAAACTCATATTTAAATGGTGAAGTCATTCGTCTTGATGGCTCTATCCGCATGGCTGCTAAATAAAATTTCAAAGATACAAAAAAAGCGATAATTGATCGCTTTTTTTGTATTTAAGCTATTTAGAAATGTATTGATTTATATACTGTTGTTTGACCCTAGGCTCATTTATCTATATGTTGATAATGAAAACGATTATCAATAAAGGTGTGTAATGCGAAATCTTCAGAAAGGATTTTTGTCTTTAATTATATGTTCTAGTTTTAGTGTTTCAGCTTTTGCAAATTTTACGCAAGCGCCGTTACCTTATAAAACCAATGCGTTAGAGCCTGCTATTGATCAACAAACCATGGAAATTCATTATGGAAAACATCATAAGGCTTACGTGGACAATCTTAATGCTCAGATCAAAACATATCCTGAGTTAGATAAACTAACAGTTGAACAAATTCAAAAGCAAATTTCTAAATACAATGCTGCTGTTAGAAACAATGGTGGCGGTCATTTCAATCATGCATTCTTTTGGGAAAGCTTAGCTCCTACAAATAAAACGGGTAAGGTAAGCCCAAAATTGTTAAAGCAGATTACTCAAGATTTTGGTTCATTTGAAGCTTTTCAAGAACAATTTAACCAAGCTGCAACCAGTCGTTTTGGTTCAGGTTGGGCATGGTTAATTGTCAACCCAGCGGGAAAATTAGAAATTACATCTACACCGAACCAAGATAATCCATTGATGGATATTGCCGAGAAGAAAGGACAACCGTTGTTAGGCTTAGACGTTTGGGAACATGCCTATTACTTGAAATATCAAAATCGTCGTGCAGATTATACGAAAGCGTTTTGGAGCGTAGTGAACTGGAACAAAGTTAATCAACGCTATGAGCAAGCAATTAAATAAATCTGAAAATAATTTGAAAAAAAGAGATGGCTAAAGTCATCTCTTTTTTTTGAGTTTTTATATACTGGCTTTGACTTCATCACCGATCAAATAAAATGTTCCGCCAGCGATATAGTGCAAGCTTCTCAATTCTTTTTCGACATTTTGAAAATTCCAGTGCCCATCTTTAAACACACGTGGGTCTGCCCATGCTGCAATCACTGATCCAATAAAGAGATCATGTGTTTGTTGGATATGTGGTTCAGGAATTACTTTACAAATCAGCCATGCGAGGCTGTCTTTAACTAAAGGAACATCAAATCCTGCTTGGTAGAAAATCTGAGTATGACAATCTTCTAGTTTGTTTGGATTATCAAATTTACTTATCGTTCCTAATTGATGCACCATGTCTATTTGCGCGTAACAAGGAACTTGTAAAGCAAAATATCCACTTTGCTCAACTAGTTGCCGTGTTTTGGTACTTTTATCTAATACGATAGTCACCTTGGCAGGCGTCAGTTCTAAGGCACACGCCCAAGCTGCCGCCATAACATCGGTATCTTGTTCGTGTTGTGCAGAAACTAAAACTGTAGGACCGTGATTCAGTAAGCGATAAGCTTTAGGTAGATCTACAGGCAGCATCTTATTTTCAGACATATCTCATCCGATCAGTTTCATCATCAGCACTTATTGTGACATAGGATTAATCTGATTTATTGATTTTCCCAACGTTTATAGGCACGACTAAAGCTTGATGTTGATGAGTACCCCAAATTTTTTGCAATTTCATCTTTGGTAATGAATGGATTCAATAATAATTTTTGAGCTTTAGTCCTACGAACTTCATCATAGAGTAATTGAAAGCTTCTTTCTTTCTCTTTCAACATACGTTGAAGTGTTCTTTTAGTAAGATTTAATTTTTGGGATACTTGATCAATATTAAGTAAGCCATCAGTTTTATCATCTATAAGATATTTAACGCGTTGAATGATATCTTGTGTAGCAACAAGATCATCTAATTCTTTTTGACACAGTAGTTTAAATTTTTCTGAAGTCAGCGGGTCTGACATGCTCAGTGGCATGTCTAAAAATTTTGCAGAACTAATAATACGGCTAGAAGATTGCTCATAGCGTATTTCTTCAAAAGTTGTAGTTAGAATGTCATTGAAACGCGTGAAATATTCTGGATATTTACACTGTAGTTCTACACATGGTTTAAAACTCGGTATAAAAAAACGCACTAAATGTACAAAACCGATGAGGAAAAATACACAGCTAAATTCATAGGCTTGTAAATCTGTTGCATCATTAAAATTTAATACAGAGTGATCGTATGTAATTCCATAATAAGCAAGATCATTCTCTACAGTAAAATTTAGTTCTACAAATGAACATTGCAAACGAACAAATTGGTTAATAGTTTCTATTGCTTCAAAAGCATTTTTTGATATGGCGACGGTAAACCCAAGTAAACCATGAGAGCTTATTTTGAGTTGAGTGCCGGCGTAGAAAGCGATTCCATCTTCTTGAGTAAGCTCTATCGTACGAGCAATCACTTTCTTGAAAGAACTCAGACTAATTTTATAATTCAGATCATTTAATTGTTTAACATCGACTCCAGTACCCCAGAATAATTCTTCAGATGAAATGTTCCACCGAGACACAACCTCACTGAGTAAATGTACGTAAGAACCACTAATAAAATGCTGATACTGAAGACGGGGAATACTCATAATATTGAAAAATTCCATTGAAATACTTATTCCATTCATCGTGAAATTAAAGCAGTGAAGCGCATTTGAAAATGTACATTCATCGGAATTTTGCATTTCAACAAAAAAAATGGCGTGTATTGTTATGATTTTGGCGCGGTTTGTTTTAGTCTAAAATTCACACAATATTTCTAGGGAGTATAATTTTCGCAGTCTTTTGTGTGTATGGAATGATTCCGCATACAAAACTTTAGGACTAAACGTTTGTAATAAAAATGAAAAATGCTAGGAGCAAAACGTGAAGAAAAAACACTTTAAGACTATGGCGTTAATGGCGGGCATGCTAGTGAGTAGTGGATCTGTTGTACATGCAGGTTTATTCGATTTTCTAGCGCCAAAAGCATCATGGCAAAACTGTAATGTAAATTCTTGTTCAGTCGGTGGTAGTACAAGTGTTACATCAAGCTATGCAAAAACTAAATATCCAATTTTGTTGGCACATGGAATGGCTGGTTTTTCTGCGGTCGGACCTTTGCAATATTGGAATGGCATTACAGAGGATCTAGTTGGAAACGGTGCAAATGTATTTGTGGCACAACAAGCTTCTTTTAATTCATCAGAAGTTCGTGGAGAACAATTATTACTTCAAGCTAAACAAGTGTTGGCGATTACAGGTGCTCAAAAAGTTAACTTGATCGGGCATAGTCATGGTTCACAATCAGTGCGTTATGTGGCTGGTTTGTTACCGAATAAAGTTGCTTCTGTAACAACAGTCGGTGGTCCAGCAAAAGGTTCAAATGTAGCAGATGTCGTTTATGCTGTGACTCAATCACCGATTGGGCCAGCAGCTTCACCTATCATTGCTGGTGCGGTTAATGCATTCTTTTCTTTAGTCGGGATTGGCTCTGGTCATTATTATGATCAAGATGCGATTGCTGGACTTAATTCATTGACGACTGCGGGTTCAGCTAATTTTAATCAACGTTTTCCTGCTGGTGTCCCAACGACCGCTTGTGGAGCAGGTACTGAGCTTGTAAATGGCGTTCGTTATTATTCTTGGAGCGGAACAGGGGTCTTAACCAATGTTTTAGATCCGATGGATTATGGTCTTGCTGCTACATCTCTACTTATCCCCGGTGAAAATGATGGTCTAGTACCAAGGTGTTCAAGCCATTTGGGAACGGTTATTCGTGATAATTATGCATTTAACCATTTGGATGAAGTGAATCAAATATTAGGTTTAGTAGGCTTCTTACAAAATCCTGTTACACCATTTCGTACTCAAGCAAATCGGTTAAAAAATCAGGGTCTTTAATAAATAGGCTAAAGGGGTAAATTTAACTCCTTTAGCCTCAATATTTTTTAGAATGAATAATAAATAGAGTAAAGGATGATGAGTAATAAGGTTTTAAATAATAGAATAATCTTTTTAGGCTTAATGGTCTGTTTATTGCTATTGCTGGCTTTTATATACTGGTATTTTAAACCAGAGGGACAAAAGCAGCAGAATCATCTAAATCAGCAAACTCAATTACAATCAAAAAATGATTTGTCCAATGAAAAACAAAATAATCAAAAAGGAAAGATGCCTATACTCGCACCGTCACTGCAAGGAACTGAAATAGATTGTCCAATCCAAGTAGATGGGAACGGTAAACTAATTTTAACGGTAGGTCTGAGAAGTTGTTTTGATTATTTTTTCTCAAGTTTAGGAGAAAAAACAGAATCTGAACTGATTTCTGATATTAAACAATACCTAACAGCAACTTTGCCAGATACTGCTTCAAACTATGCAATTTATTTATTAGATCAGTATGTTGCCTATACACATGCTTTAAAAAATCAAAAACCAAGAGGGAATTTTAAATCTGGAGATGTTGAGGAATTTCAAAAAATTATTGATCAGATGAATAAGCTACAGCAACAGTTTTTCAATCAGGCTGAAATTAATGCTCTGTTTGGAAATGAGCGGAATCTGAATCAGTTTAATATTGAGCAAATGAGAATCCATTCTAATAAGAATTTATCAACACAACAAAAAGCCATAAAGATAGCTGACTTGATTAATGAGCTGCCGTCGACTTTAGCAGATGGTGTGCGTGTTTCGATGCAATTTGCAGAATTACAGCAACTTACTCAAGAAATAAAAACGAACGGTGGTTCTGCTCAAGAAATACGTAATATGCGAGAAAGTTTACTCGGGCCTGAAGCGGCAGATCGTTTGGAAAAAGTTGATCAAGATGAAGCGAATTGGCAAACACAAGTGAATAGTTATTTGTCTCAACGTGATCAAATTCTAAAAAGTAACGCTAATGATGCAACCAAACAAAAATCTATTGAACAACTTCGGAACAGTACGTTTGCGACCAAAGAAGATTTACTTCGAGCACAGTCATACGAAATTATGAATGATCAGAAGAAGCTTAACTAAATTATATTTTTTTTCAGGAATTTTTGATCACTTTCTAAGCTGCCTATGTGGCAGTGAACATGAAAGACAGCCAAAAGGCGGCGTTTATCGCTTTCTAAGCTGCCTATGTGGCAGTGAACACAATGTAGTTGCAAGGATGTACGCTCCTTGTTTTCTAAGCTGCCTATGTGGCAGTGAACTCAAAGGGAAAGTATTGGCTGTATGAGCATTGTTTCTAAGCTGCCTATGTGGCAGTGAACAATACTTATACCCCGATATTAACCGTTTTAATTTTCTAAGCTGCCTATGTGGCAGTGAACGATTTTGATGCAGGTCGGTGTTTCAGAAATATTTTCTAAGCTGCCTATGTGGCAGTGAACTAGATTGCATAACCCTTACAAAATATTCGTATTTTCTAAGCTGCCTATGTGGCAGTGAACGGGGATGGCCTGAGATTTCGTAAATATACAAATATACCAAGTTTCTAAGCTGCCTATGTGGCAGTGAACCTGACTTCAAACTTACATTTAGAACAATGTCATTTCTAAGCTGCCTATGTGGCAGTGAACAGTGGTGATGAAGATGAAGATGAACGTACAACTTTTCTAAGCTGCCTATGTGGCAGTGAACAGTAAGATATCATCAATATAATAAGCTAAAACATAAACTTATTAAAAAAATTGAAGAATATCCAAAGTTTTTAACCTGAGTTATAACTTGTTGATTTTATTTAACTGTTAATGAGTGTGTAAAATATTGGGGTAAAAAATGGGTATTGTCAAAGTTAAATTCTATAAATGCTAGAATCTTCTTTCATAAACACACTCATATACTTAAAATCTAGCCAGTTAAATGTAAGTTAGGGAATTAATGTGTCAGACCATTTAGAAAACGAATTTGAGCTAAGTAATGAGGAAATGCATCTCTATAGTCGTCAGATTTTATTAGATGGTTGGGATATAGAAGCACAAGAAAAATTAAAACTCGCGAATGTATTAATTATTGGTGCTGGGGGAATAGGTTGTACAAGCGCTGAATTGCTTGCACGAGCAGGTGTGGGAAAAATTACAATTGTTGATGCTGATACGATTGAGATTAGTAATTTACAGAGGCAGATTGCTTTTACTACAAATAATTTAGGTCGATATAAGGCTGAAATACTCGCAAAGCGTATACAAGAGATTAATCCTCACATACAAGTCAGCTATCAAAATATACGATTTGATGTAACGAATGCTGATGATTTCGTACAACATCAAGATGTAGTGTTAGATGGCTGTGATAACTTTACAACTAGATATTTGGTCAACAGCATATGTAAAAAGTATCAAGTACCATTAATTAGTGCTTCAGCAATAGGATTTGAAGGACAGTTATTTATGGTGGATTCTGATTCAGCCTGTTATGAGTGTTTATTTCCAAAAGCAGACAATGCTAATGAAGGTCTAAGATGTGCAGAATCTGGCGTACTTGCAACTACACCTGTAATGATGGCGTCATTACAAGCACATCACACATTGCTGTTTTTAGGTTTGGGGTTGATGCCACTGAGAGAAAAACTCTTAGTTTGGAATGGTTTAAATTTAACTCAACGTATTCTCAAATTTGAAAAAGATGTAAATTGTCCAGTTTGTCAGGCAACTTGATCGGTAAAATGAGCAAAATTTGCTAAACTACAATAATCTGTGAGGCAAGAAAGATTATGAAAAGAAATATTTTATTCGATGGATTACGATCTGTTGCACGTATTGGTGAAACAGTGGTTGTTGCGGCACAAGCGGGTGTAAAATATGCAACCGAAAAACCAAGTAACGCAAAGCTCATGCGTGAGACTTTTGAATCATTGGGTTCGACGTATATTAAATTGGGACAATTTATTGCCAGTACTCCTTCTTTATTTCCGCGTGAATATGTTCAAGAGTTTCAAGGCTGTTTAGATCAAACTCCAACTTTACCATTTACCTATATTCAGAAAGTATTGGCAGAAGAGTTCGAAGGTCGTAATCTCAGTGAAATTTTCAGTTTTATTGATGAAAAGCCTTTAGCATCGGCTTCGATTGCTCAAGTGCATGCAGCAAAATTGGTGACAGGTGAAGATGTTGTATTAAAAGTGCAAAAACCAGGTGTCGAAACTATTTTATACACTGATTTAAATGTAGTGCATTGGGCAACAAAATTACTTGAAAAAGCAGTGCCTAAAATAAAATTTGCATCTCTTTCTGAAATCGTTGATGAGATCAAAACACGTATGGTACGTGAAGTTGATTTTATTGAAGAAGCACAAAACTTAGATGATTTTATTGAATATTTAAATATCTCGGGTAATCAATCTGCTACTGCACCAAAAGTTTATCATCAATTTTCTACACGTCGTGTTTTGACCATGCAGCGTTTGTATGGTGTGTCATTGACTGATTTTGATGTCGTAAAAAAATATGCGAAAGACCCAACGCAAGTTCTCATAACCGCAATGAATACTTGGTTTGGTAGTTTGATGCTTTGTAAGAGTTTCCATGCAGACTTGCATGCAGGGAATCTCATGCTACTTGAAGATGGTCGTATTGGATTTATCGATTTTGGTATTGTTGGACAGTTAAAGCCTGAAGTTTGGTCTGCGTGTATGGCATTTATGGATGCATTACAACACACCAACTACGTCGCTATGGCGGAAAACATGCTCAAAATGGGTATGACACATCATAAAGTTGATACACAAGTGCTAGCAGATGATTTAGAGCGCTTATTTAGCGGGGTTTTATTGGCAGATCCGCAAGAAATTTTAAGTTCTAATCCTGCCGATTTGAACGACATAATGATGGATATGATTGGCGTCGGTGAACGTCATGGGATTAAATTCCCACGCGACTTCGCCTTATTGTTTAAGCAAATGCTATATTTTGATCGTTTCATGCGTGTTCTTGCACCATATACCGATATTTATGCTGACCAACGTTTGAAAATGGTTCACAATATTGAACCTGCTTCATTTTTAAAGCATTAAGAAGAATTCCCCTAAATCCCCCTTTATAAAAGGGGGAATTATTAAGTGATGTAAATTATGGATGCCATTATTATTGAGGGGCTAAAGGTCGATACCGTGATTGGTTGCTTCAACTGGGAACGTCAAATTATTCAACCTTTAATGCTAGATTTAACCATTCATAATGATCTGGCACGGGCTGCAACTTCAGATGAGTTAGAAGATACGCTTAACTATGCTCAGATTTGTGAACTTGCAGCTCAAGTTATTCAGACAGCGCAGCCAAAATTAATAGAACATGCTGCGCAGCTTGTCCTAAATTGTTTGTTTTCTACTTTCCCTTCGATCGAATCGATCAACATTACCATTCGTAAACCAGCCATCATTGCACAAGCTCATGCAGTAGGAATTCGTCTTGAACGCAACAGAAACAGTTTTTGCGCTCGCACTGGCGAGTAATGTTGATCAGCAAAAGAATTTTCTTTTTGCTTATGATCAGATTGCTAGTTTAGGTCGTGTTGAATTTTCTCCAATTTATGAAATTCCTTGTCGAGATAAAATTGGAGCTGATTATTGGAATTCTGCATGTCTATTAAAAAGTCAGCTTAATTTTGATCAAATAGTTGAAACACTGAAAAAACTTGAAACGCAGTCAGGGCGCGTGCGTCCTTCGCACAATATTAGTTTAGATATTGATGTAATTGCATGGGGTAACTCTCTAAAGCATATGCAATTTAATCCAAAAAAGTTACCATTGGCTTTAGATGTTAAAATCCCATTATTCGATTTATGGCAACATAATGATTTAATATATCAACAGCAGAATTCTTATCCTGTCATTACAATGTAATTAATTTTGTTGAAACACTATAATAATAGGAATTTTTTATGAAAAATATTTTATGCTTATCAGTTTTAACGGTTTTGCTTTCTGGTTGCGCTGCTATGAGTGTCGATCAATGTAAAACGGCAAATTGGTTTAATGTTGGTGAGAAAGATGGTTCTGCTGGGCATGATTCACGTTTAGATAAATACTATTCATCTTGTCAAAAAGCGAATATTGTCCCAAATCAAAGTTCATATGAGAAAGGTTACCAAAAGGGCTTAGGATATTACTGTCGCCCTGAAACTATTTTTAATGAAGCTTTAGATGGACGTGGTGATTTTAGAGTTTGCCCAATCGAAAAGCGTGAGTCATTGCGTAATTATTACCAAGTTGCAAATGCATACTATCAAGCCGACTCAGAATTTAATCGTTCACAAACTGACATAAATCATTATCTCAAAGAATTGGAACGCAAAGATCTATCGGTTAAGGATCGTGATGACTATAAAAAGCGTTTGTATGATTTAAGAATGAACAGTAGTCGGGTGCAATCGCGTTACCAAGATGCAGTTCGAAATTTAGAGCGTTTTAAAGCTGAACATGGTTTAAACTAATTTCTTAATTTTTTAAAAGCCTATGATTCATCTCATAGGTTTTTTATTTTTAGGCTCAACATTTAAATTACAGACCTATTTTAAGATTGATGTTTAAATAAATGATTGATGAATAAAATATAAAGGTGCTCTATGCAAATAAAGCTGATGATTGCGGGTTTTATCTCATGTGGCGTTATGAACTCTGCTTATGCAATTGATGCCAAATATAGACAACAATTGGAATATTCAGGCTGTACACAAGTCAGTGAGTTGCAAGGCTGTGATATTAGCAAAACCAAAGAAGAAAACATTAAAGCTGGGTTAGTTGAATCTAATAATGCGGTAACAGATCAAAATGCATCAATAAGTCAGCCTCAGTGGATTGCTGAACGACAAGATGGTACATCTTTAGCTCGGATTAAAATTGATCAGCAACAGCGTGTTTGGGTCAATGATTTAAGAGTTATAGCGGTAAAAAATCGTGATCAAATCAGTTTTAGACAAGGGAAAATTAACTATACGATTTTTACGGATACAGAAAAGCAATCTCAAAGCTTTTGGTATGACCGTTATTCACATGATAAGGGCAAAATTGTATTTAAATGAATCTCTTAATTTTTTGAAAAAATAGGGGAATTATGATTTCACAATTCCCAAGCCTATTTTATAAATAATAACTTGTTTTAGTCATTAATTTTGAAATTGCAGTCATGGTGATACGAACAGGAACAGGCAAATCAACACCTCCTGCATTTAGTGCAGTTTCTCTATGATGCAGTTCATCTTCATTCATTTGTACGAGTATTTTACGTGAGCGCTCATCATGAGCAGGCAGTTGCTGAATGTGCTCTTGCAAATGTTGGCTGACTTGGCGTTCAGTCTCAGCGACAAATCCTAAACTGTATTTATCACCTGCAATACCTGCAATAGCACCCATTCCGTATGATAATCCGTACCAAATTGGATTTAAAACACTTGTATGGCTATCTAACTCTTTTAAGCGATCTTCACACCACGCTAAATGATCTTGCTCTTCAATAGCAGCCTGTTGCATTTCTTCGCGAACATGGGGGAGTTTTGCTGTTAATGCTTGTCCATGGTAAAGCGCTTGCGCACAAACTTCTCCACTATGGTTTACTCTCATTAATCCAGCAACATGACGAGCGTCACTTACGCATAATTGTGATGGTTCATCGCTTGCAGGATTATTGCGTTGAGCACTGGTTGCACCAGGCACTAAGCTTCTTAAAGCTTGGTCAAAAGAATTAATAATTTTATCGAGACCAGTGTAATGACGCATATATTAATCCTCTAATGTGTTGGGTGAATCTTTCAATAAAGGCTTTAAGCGTTTTAATAACCAAAATGAAAAGATTGCACTTAAAACAGCAGTAATTGTAAATAAGATTTTAATATCAATTTTCAAAATGCTTAAGATTAAAATTGAAAAAATTGCTGAGGAGACCATAAATACAGCATTTAAAATGTTATTTGCTGCAACAACACGTGCTCTGTGTGAACGTGGCGAATAGGCTTGCATCATTGCATAAAGAGGGACGATGTAAAAACCACCACTAATTCCAAGTAGCGTAACCGCTAGCATGACATGATAATAAACTGAACCCTGAGTAAAGATATCTTTCAATGTAAGTAAATCGCCTGTGCGCTCTGGAACAAAAGCTAAACTTGCCGCCAAATAAAGTGCGAAAACTGTCAGACCAATTGCACCATACGGCACCATTTTGATATTGATCTCAGTTCCACCAATCCGTCTACACAGTAGTGAACCGACCCCTATACCAACCGAGAAAAAAGTGAGGAGTAAACTCACAACATTTTCTGATGCATGTAAATTTTGTTGGGTAAGTTGAGGTATTTGCGTGAGATAAGTTGCGCCGTAAAACCAGTACCATGAGTTACCGAGCAAAATGACAAATACTACAGGAATACTTTTCGCATATTTAATTGTTTGAAAACTAGTACGCACAAAATTCCAATCAATTTTTAAATCAGGTGCGGCAACTTTCTGAGGAAGGATAAAGCGACTGCATAAATAGCCTAAGCAAGCGATCAACACAACTGTAATACTAATCCACAATAAATTCCCTTCAGAAGAGGCAATGACTGCACCACCAACGATCATACCCAAAAGTATGGCAATCGAAGTTCCTGATTGAAACAATGCATTGCCAGACATCAATTCATGAGGTTTTAGAATTTCTGGTAAAATTGCGTATTTAATTGGACCGAAACAAGTTGAGTGTGTTCCCATTAAAAATAAAGCGAATAACAAGAGCCATAAATTACCAAGTAAAAAGCCCGCTGTACCAATCAGCATAATCACGATTTCTAATATTTTAATAAATCGTATAAGTTGAGATCTTTCATATTTATCAGCAATTTGCCCAGCCGTGGCGGAGAAGAAAAAATATGGCAAAATGAATAAAAGTGCTGCTAAATTATTTAATGTGCTAATTGGAGCGCTTTGTTGTTGAATCCAGCCATAAGTTATGACTAAAAGAAGTGCTTGTTTATAAACATTGTCATTGAGCGCCCCAAAAAACTGAGTGAAAAACATCGGGGCAAATCGGCGTGATGTCATTAAGCGGTCATCTTGTTTCATCATGTGTTCACTTCATTGTGTTTTATAAAAAAATGTGACGTAGTGTAAAAATAGTAGAAAATGCATGTATGATACTTTCAATGGTTGATTGGATGAAAATCAATTATTTGAACGTTATTTCAGCCATCAACACAACATAAATTAAAATAAGTTTAGAGCCCAACATGCCATCAAAAGCTAAGTTTAAACAGTCGACACTGGTTCATTCTATGCATTTAATTTTTAAAATGCAGGATTTTCCTAAACTTATTTGTAGTAGTTTTTTGATTAGTTCTTGTATATCAGTTGCTTGGGCTCAAGAGCAAGCGCTAGTTTTGTCTGAAAATGAATCAGTTTTACAGCCTCAGGTTTCTGCTAACTTGAAATCAAGTGTGAGTAGTATTGGTTATACGCCATCTTCAGAAGTTCAATATTCTCAATACAGCAGCTCAGATTTTGATAGTCTTGCAGCTTTGCAACAACAAGAACAATCCCTAAACCAAATTAATGAATTAAAGCCAATTGAGTTAGATGATAATTTAGAAAACTTACCTGTGTTGACCGTAGATCAAAACATGGCAGATGAGATCTTTCGTGTTGCTGAAGATGCAAAAAATGAGGCAAAAAATTATAAGGACAGCGCTTCAAAAGTCCCAGAGATTTCGGTGAATGATGCATCTCAGTCAGAATTAACACAGATTACTCAAGCGCCTGTTAATATTGATCAACTGATGCAACAGATTCAAACAGATAGTAAGATTGTTGTTGAAGCAAATGAAACAGGTAGAACACTTGCAGAGCTTCAGCCCAAAGATGAACAAGCACAAGAAAAAGTTGGATTCTTTAAACGAATATGGACGCGTTTACGTCCTGAAAATTTATTAAATGCTGATAAAGTTCCGCGTATTACAGCTGATGTTTCAGGAGCACCGCCCGAATTAGCAACCAATATTAAGGCTAAACTTTCTAGTTTTACTCAGGAAGCCTTTGAAGACTTTAGTGTCGCACTACCACAACTAAGATCCTTGACAAATCAAGCTGCGCAGGCTGTTGGTTATTATAATGCTGAATTTAAGTTTGAGCGATTGAGTGACAGCAAGGTAAAAGTGAATGTCGTACCTAATGAACCTATCATTATCAAAGATCAAAATATTGAGTTTACTGGTGCAGGTGAGAACTTACCCCAATTTCAAGTTATACGCTTAGTTCCAGAACAAGATGTTGATGACATCTTTAATCATGGCAAATATGAAGCAACTAAAAACAAAATTGTAAATACTGCAAGCGATAACGGTTTTTTTGATTCCTTTTGGCGATTACACGATGTCAAAATTAGCCAACCAGAAAAAGTTGCTGATATTAATTTAAAATATGAGACAGGTGAACGCTATAAGTTGAAACAAGTCGAATATCGTATGAGTGATCCAAACAAGCCTTTACCTTTAACACAAAAGGTTTTAGACAGTTTGGCACCGTGGAAAGAGGGTGATGATTATGCTTTTTGGCGTGTTAATCTCTTGGCGAATAATCTGACAAATACACGCTATTTTAACTACACTCTAGTCGATACGATTAAACCTGATCCTATCCAACCGCCGTTAGAACTTGCTCCAGATTTACAAGCATTGGTTGATCAACAAAAAATTCAAGAATCACAATTATTAAATAGCCAACAAAAAGAAGATTTGGCTAGACAAAAAGTCACCTCAGCGCAAGAAGTTACTCAGGATGTGGTTGATGAATCACAGTTCTCTGGTGGGCAGACAGCGCAGCCCTATGCTTTAGCAAGTACGATGCCTTTATCTCATGATCACGAAGATGAAGATGATGCGCGCCAACAAATGGAAGAACAAGCAAGAATTGATAAAAAGATTCCAGTTGTGGTGACTTTAAATGCAGATCGCTTGAATAGTCTTGAAACAGGTATTGGTTATGGAACTGATACAGGTGCACGTATTAGAAGCCAGTATAGACGTGCGATCGTAAATAAATACGGTCATGCGTTTGATGCGAACGTTGAAGTTTCTGAAATTCGTCAGTCAATAGATGGGCGCTATAGCATTCCTTATAAACATCCATTGAATGATTATTTTAACCTTGTAGGAGGTTATGAACGTGAAACACGCGATGATATTGGACCGAATATTAATCTGTTGGTTGAATCCGCTGTACTAGGTGGCGAACGAGTGATTAAAAATCCATTGGGTGATTGGCAACATACCATGGGGTTACGTTATCGCTTGGATCGTCTTACCAAACAGGGTGATATTGATGTTAATGATTTGCCAGATGCCTTTAGAGTTTCAGGTATTGATTCGGAGCAAGAATCACTTTTGTTCGGTTATGAATTGTCTAAAACTAATTCCAATTCTCGCTTGAATCCGACCAAAGGGTTTAAACAAACATATAAGGTTGAGCTAGGTACAGAATCGTTACTATCAGATGCGAATATGGCAATCTTAACGGCAGGATGGCGTTTTATTTACTCTTTAGGTGAAAATGAAGACCATCAGTTTGTTGGGCGCGGTGATGCAAGCTATATCTTTACAGATGACTTCAATAAAGTGCCATACAACTTACGGTTCTTTACTGGAGGAGATCAATCTCTTCGTGGTTTTGATTATAAGAGTCTTTCACCTGAAGAAAATGGCTATAAGATCGGTGGGCAAGCTTTAGGGGTAGGATCTTTTGAATACAACTATCAATTTAAAGATGGCTGGCGCGCAGCAATTTTTTCTGACTTCGGGAACGCTTATGATAAGCAATTTAGTAATCCGACAGAATATAGTATTGGTGTAGGTATTCGCTGGAAATCACCGATTGGGCCAATTCGTTTAGATGTGGCGTCGGGAATTTCAAATGATAATAATCCTATACGATTACATTTCTTTATTGGTCCACAACTTTAATAACTTTTAAAAATTCCTTCGAGAAGGTCAAACAATTTTAGGTCGATTATGTCGGAAGTAGAACAGCAACCAACAGCTCCAATTGGACCAAAACAAAAGCGGCATATACTCCGTAGTATTCTGCTGATTGTGCTTATCATTTTTTTACTCTTTATAAGTTCATTCCTTGTCATGATGTCTACGGATAAGGGAAGTCGGTTTCTATTAGATCGTGTTCTCAAGAGTCAAACCATCATTACTTATGAGTATGAGGGCGGCAATTTACTCAAAGGGATTATTCTTAAAAATGTTTTATTGAAACTCAGTGCTGTAGATGTGTCACTTGATCGTGCTGATGTATCTTTGGGCTGGCGTGCAATGCTCAATAAAGAAATACATTTAAGTCATGCCGATGTTCGAAACTTAAAGGTTATAAACAAAAAACCACCTTCAGATAAACCATTTGCATTTGATGCCATTAAATTACCTTTTGTTTTACGCATAGATGAGGCGACTTTAGATCATTTGCAAATTAAAACGGCAACATCTAAAGTTGATTTTAATGATGTTTATTTAAAAGACGCACTTTGGTCAGGGACTAAACTTGAGTTTGAAGATTCTCGAATGGATATGGGCTATCTAGCAGTTAAAAATGCCAAGGGTAGTATGGACTTTAGTGGTAAATATCCAATCGATGCCAAGGCAGATGTAATTATTCCGTCTTTAAAAAGTTTAGATATACACACAATAAAACTGGTAGCGACAGGTACTCTAGATACTTTAAAAGCAGGAATTGCAACGACTACACCTGATTTACTTACAGGCTGGGTAAGACTTCACCCAGTACGAGAACATGTTCCTATGCAGGGTGAGTTGTTGTTTAAAAACTATCATTTACCACTGATGAAAGAACAAAAATTATTTGCAAAAGATGGTGTTGCTAGATTCAGCGGTGATATTGAAAAGTTAATGTTAAATTTAGACACAGATCTAAAAGGTGAGCAAATTCCTGAAGGTAGATATACTGCGATTATGGATACCGATCTGGTGAATCAATTGAATATCCGTGATTTTAACGGTCAGTTGATGGGCGGTTCGGTTGCGCTAGCAGGCTTGGTGAATTGGCACGATCATGTATCGTGGGATATCAAAGGGCGTTTAAATCGTCTGAATCCTAAAGATAAAACAGTTCCTCAAGTCGCGCAAGATTTTTTACCGCCGAATTTGGACGCAAATCTAAGCACCTCAGGTTCGATGGAAAAAGGCTTGGCTCTAATTGCCAATCTTGCCTTTGATCAATACGAAACGTGGACAGTTAGACTAGATCAAGCCGCTTCAAAAGATAATCAATCACAGCCGATGTTGTTGAATGTTGCTTGGAAAGATATTGATCGCGCTGTGCCTTATATTGGCTGGCTAAGTAGTGATGAAGGTCAAACCAATGTAACTTTAAAAGATGGTCAGCAAGATGTATTTGTTTCAACGACGGTTCGCCCGCATGAGCAAACATTATTGCCGACAGGAAAATACGAAGCTCGACTTGATTTGAAAGATAACCTTTTAAATGTGGAAAATTTTTTATATCAAGCTGATAAGGGTAAGTTAACAGGTCAAGCAAAAGTTAAATTACCAAATGAAAAGCAACAATTGGTTTGGAATGCGGATTTAAAAGCCGAGAATTTTAACCCTCAAAGCATTTCAACTGCCGCGCCAGTGAATTTGTTAAATGGTCAGATCAAAGCGAATGGTTTTGCAAAACCAAATCAACAAATCATTAAGTTTGATCAAATTGATTTAAAAGGACAAATTCCTCAAGCTGGTAAAGTTGAGACTGTTGCACTAAAAGGTAAAAGTACTGCGGCTCTAATTTTCAATGATCAAAAGGCTGGTGGCGGTTTCAAAAGTTTTGCGGTAAATTATGATGGTTCATTGAATGCTTTGAATC
>Ga0209599_10000096_pt1 | contig 64412 bp, 64 predicted proteins | sample Shrwel_input2_FT_FD_187534 | JGI IMG/M metagenome (GOLD analysis project Ga0209599, IMG submission 187534) | Subsurface microbial communities from deep shales in Ohio, USA - Utica-3 well 1 S input2 FT (SPAdes) (version 2) ...
GAGTAGACATCATTACTTCTACGCTTGGAAAAGCTTTAGGCGGTGCTTTAGGCGGATTTACTTCCGGTAAAAAAGAAATCATTGATATGCTGAGACAGCGTTCAAGACCGTATTTGTTTTCAAACTCTTTGGCTCCGGGAATCGTGGGAGCAGCTTTGAAGGTTTTGGACATGATTTCTGAAGATACTTCTCTTCGTGATAAAGTAATGGAAAATGCAGAATATTTCAGAGCGGAAATGAAATCTAAAGGTTTCGATATTCCGGATGGTGATGCTGCCATTGTTCCTGTAATGCTGTACGATGCGCCTTTGGCTCAGAAAATGGCTGAAAAGTTAATGGACGAAGGAATTTATGTAATCGGATTCTTCTATCCGGTGGTTCCGAAAGGAAAAGCGAGAATAAGAGTTCAGCTTTCTGCAGCACATACGAGAGAGCATCTGGATAAAGCAATTGTGGCTTTTGAAAAAGTAGGAAAAGAATTAGGAGTGATTTCTTAATTTTAAATAAAACACCTCTACAATTATAGAATGAAAACAGAATTTCTATATTTACGGAAATTCTGTTTTTTATGCAAAAAATATCTCTTATTTTACTGATTGTTTTATTATTGGCTTCCTGCAACACCAAGACGAATCAGTACATCAAAGACGAAAAGAATGTCAGTAAACGACACGGCAAATGGAAGGAAGAATATTCTTCTGATCAAGGTGTTTTGATTGCGATTGGTAAGTATAAAAATGGCGAAAAAGTAGGAATCTGGAAAACAACTTTTGAAGATAAGCTTTTTCAGAAGGATAAAATCAGGAAAAATGTTACAAAGACTAAACTTTATCATCCAAATGGTAAAATCATGGAAAAAGGTCAGTCAAAATTAGATATTTCTGATGCGGAAAGACATTGGTATTATTTTGGCGATTGGAAATATTTTGGCGAAAATGGAAATCTGAAGTATATAAAACGATACGCCGATGGTAAAAAAATCGACAGTATTTCTTTTCTGAAGTAAAGCTTGTGCAAATTTCTCCACTTTTTTCAATGAATATTTAAAATAAATCAGAAATTCATATTTTCTAAAGGTTTTTAATTAAAAAATTCACTCACAAAATCATTATCTTTGCACACAAATTTTTACGATGCTCTATACCATCATTAAGGCGTTACATATTATCTTCATGGTCAGTTATTTTGCGGGAATTTTTTATCTCGTGAGAATTTTTGTCTACTATAAAGATACCGACGATTTTGCAGACGAGAAAAAGAAAATTCTGAGAGAACAATATATTTTCATGGCACGAAGACTATGGAATATTATTACCGTTCCTGCAGGTGTTATCATGACGGTTTGCGGTATTACCATGATTCTTTTGAATTTAGGATTAATGAAAATGCCTTGGTTTCATCTGAAACTGACTTTTCTAGTTGGTTTGGCATTTTTCCATTATTGGGCTTGGAGAAAACTACTTTTAATTAAAAAGCTAAACGGCGAAATGTTGTCTACTTCTAATGTTAAACTGAGACAGATTAACGAGATTGCTACATTTATCTTATTTCTGGTGGTTTTTACGGTAATTTTAAAATCTTCGGTAATAGAATATTGGTGGCAATTAATTACCGGATTTTTCGTTCTGGTATTTCTGATTATGATGACAGTTAAACTGGTGAATAAGAATAAGAAAAAATAATAAAAGTTATAAGTAATGAATTATTAGTTATAAGTTGATTGCACATTAAGTAAAACTTTCAACATAAAGCTGATAACTCATCACTCATCACTCACAACTCATCACTCATAACTAAAAAGCATGATAGCAATTTTTAAAAAAGAACTTTGGAGTTATTTCGGAAACTGGAGCGCATGGGTAATTATTGCGGCTTTCAGTCTGATAATGACCTTGTTTTTGTTTTTTTTCGAAAACGATTCTAATATTTTCGACATTGGTTTGGCTTCTTTACAAAGCTATTTCGTTTTGGTTCCGTGGCTTTTGATGTTTATCATTCCGGCATTGTCGATGAAAACATTTGCAGAAGAACAACAAACAGGAACGTTGAATTGGTTGTTTTCTCAACCTTTGAAAGTTTCAGAATTGGTTTTCGGGAAATTTTTATCAGTTTGGGTAGTTGGGATTTTATGTCTCATTCCTTCACTGATTTATCTTTACACAGTTTATGTTTTGGGAGTTCCCGAAGGAAATATCGATTTGGGAATGACGTTCGGAAGTTATTTCGGATTGATTATCCTGATTGCAACGTTTGCCGGAGTGGGAATTTTGGCATCTTCTCTTTCTCAAAACCAAATTATGGCTTATTTGCTTGGAGTTTTTATGTGTTTCATCATGTATTTCGGGATAGAGCAATTGGCAAGTTATAAGCTTTTAGGTGGTGCAGATTTTATCCTTCAGAATATAGGATTTTATCAGCATTTTATGGGATTTACAAGAGGTCTGATTGATTTTAAAGATGTCGCATATTTCGTGTTTGTTATTGGTCTTTCATTAGCATTATCCAATCATTTTATCAATAAAAAGAAGTAAAAATTATGAAGAAGATATCATTTAAATCTCCATTCGGAATTTTACTGTTTGTAATTTTGCCATTGAGCATCATTTTGATGTTTTCAGGAATTCGGTTGGATTTAACCAAAGAAAAACGTTATACACTTTCAGAAAGTACGGTTAAAGTTTTAGAGTCGATTAAGAAACCTGTAACAGTAGATGTTTATCTTGAAGGAGATTTTCCTGCAAGCTTCAAACAGTTGCAGAGCGAAACGAAATTTATGCTCGAAGAATTCAGAAAGATCAATCCTAAAATAGATTTTAAATTCATCGATCCCATTAAAACCAAAATGTCTCAGGATACTTTGATGGCAATGGGAATGCAGCCTTCTATTCTTCCGGATATTAAAGACGGTAAGGTTTCGCAGATTACGCTTTTTCCTTATGCAGTTGTAAAACACGGTCAGAACGGAGCTTCAATTCCTTTGGTGGTACAGCAGGCAAATATTAATGCAGATGAACAGCTTAGAAAATCGATTGAAAATTTAGAATATAATTTAGTTTCAAACATTAAAGCGGTTTCTACCAATAAAAGAAAAAAGGTTGGGATTCTGGTGAATCAGGATGAATTGAGACCCGAAGAATTTCAGGGTTTTATGACTCTTGCTTTAGAAAGTTATGATGCAGGTCCTATTATTCCTAAAAATAATGTAGAACTCACTTTGGCAGATTTACCATTACTAAAGCAGATGAGTGCTTTGGTGATTGCAAAGCCAAGAAAAGCATTTACAGATGGCGAAAAAGTGATTTTGGATCAGTTCATCATGAATGGCGGAAAAACACTTTGGATGATCGATGCCGTGAATGCCGAAATGGATACTTTAACGAGGTCTAAAAAAGTAATGCCATTCCCAGTTGACATCAATATGACCGATTTCTTTTTTAATTATGGTTTAAGAATCAATCCGGCTTTAGTGAAAGATGTTAAGAAATTTGCTTTGCTTAAACTGGTTACAGGTGAAGTGGGAGGAAATCCTCAATATACAAGTCTTCCGTGGCCGTATTTTCCTTTGGGAATTGCTGAAAACAACAATCCGATTACAAAAAATATTAACCCTGTAAAATTTGAATTTCCAACTTCTATTGATACTTTAGGCGGTAAGAAATTTAAAACCAATGTTCTTTTTGAATCGAGCGAAAGAACTTTATTAAAACAGGTTCCAAATTATGTACAACTCGAAGAAATTGCAAGTGTCGACAGTCTCGGACAAATGGAAAAACCAAGCACACCGAAGATTTTTGCAGTAGCTCTGGAAGGGAAATTTTCTTCAGCTTATGCATCAAGAATCGAAAGACAGTCTTATCCAGGTTTTAAAGCAACAAGTCCGGAAAACAAAATGATTGTCATTGCAGACGGTGATGTCGGAAGAAATAAAACGCACAAAGGCGAGCCTTTACCTCTTGGTGTAGATCGTTTAACAGATGAGCAGTTTGGCAATGAGCAGTTTCTGAGAAATGCTTTAGATTATCTTTTAGACGACAGTAATTTAATTGAACTTAGAAACCGAAACATCGAAGAGCGTCTTCTGGACAGACACAGAATAAGTGATGAAAAGACAAACTGGCAATGGTTTAATCTCTTGCTTCCTCTTGTAATTATAGGACTTTTAGGAGGTTTGTTCTTCTGGCTAAGAAAAAAGAAATTTGGATAAAATAGAAAAGAGAAACTGATGAGGTTTCTCTTTTTTTCGTTTTAAATACTTATTTTAATATCGCAGGTAAAATAAAATCTTTTACAATTTTTTCTGCTTGTGGATGTCCGTAAGGTTTATTGTAAGCTTTAGAAGTAATAATAATGACGAGCGGAAGATTTTTGAAGATGATAAATTCATTGCCTCCATTTCCAGCGCAATAGTAGGTTTCATAATGCTTTCCTTTGTATTCAACTGATTTATTCCAAAATAGATAACTGTAGAATTCGTTTTCTCTTTCAGGAATCTTAATTTGATGAGCGAAGGTTTTTTGAATCCATTCTTTAGATAATATTTGATTTCCGTTCCAGATACCATTATTTTTATAAAGTTGAGCATATTTTGCATAATCTAAAGATCTCATTTGTAAACTTCCTGCTGTATTTGCCACATTCTGCGGTGTGTATTGCCATTGATATTTTGTTATATTTAAAGGTTTAAAAAGTTTATTATCGGCATATTTTTCAAGTCCTTCCGGAACTCTTTTATTCAGAATGTCTCCTAAAATGATAGTTCCTGCTGTAAAATAATCCCATTTTTTGCCATTTTTTTTAGATTGATCTATTGGAAGATCGAGTGCGAATTTCACCCAATTATCAGTTGGGTACATGTTTTCTTCATTTCCCGGAGAATTACTGTCTGCATCAGAACCTTCGAAAGCTGAACTCATGGTAAGCAAATCTTTTATTTTTATCTGATCTTTTTTAACATCATAATTTTCAAAAGATTTCAAATTGTAAAACTGATCTAAAGTCTGATTTTCATCTTTAATATAACCATCTTTTATAGCAACTCCCATCAAGGTCGAAGCAAAAGACTTTCCTGCGGAACGGGGATCGTGTAAAGTATTTCTATCGGCACCGTTGAAATATTCTTCAAGTAAAAGTTTGCCGTCTTTAATTACAACAATACTCGTGATTTCTTTCAAATTATAAATTGCAATTTCTTTGTTAAGTGCTTCAATCTTCTTTTTATCAAATTTAAAATCAGAAATTTCCCAGCCACTTTCCTGTTTTATTGGTTGAATAGAGATTTGTTCGGCAGTTGCTTGTGGAGTTTTAATAATAAGTTCGATTTGTCCTTCTGCGATTGAATTTCCGACTTTTACTTTATCATTTTCATCGATTTTAATATAAGGTCTGATCTCAATTTTAAGATTATGATTGCTTTTTTTTAATACTTTTTCACCTCCATTTAATTGAAATCTTTCCCAGAGATGTAATGCCCATAAATTCTCACCTTTCGAACTTGTGAGTGGAATTCTAAATGTTGTCAATGTGTTTTTAAGTTTATTGGAATTTCCAAGCCAACAGTTCGGACTAACATTTTCTTTATAAATCAATTTTCGATCAATATAAAATGAAAATTGCAGATTGCCTTTTTCAATCAGTTGTTCTGCCGATAAATCTGGAGCAAGAAAATGAAGATAATTGGTAATGGAGTTATCCATAAAAACCCGAATGTTGAGATCAGATTTGTAGGTCAATGGGAAAGATTCCAGAAAATCAGATTCTTTATATTGATCCAGCGGAATATTTCCATTCATAAAAGTGATTTTGCCGATACTTTTCTTGTGTAAATCTGTTGTAATACCGTCAGTTTTTACCAAATCTTGCGACTGACCAAAAATTGTAAGACAGAATAGGCTTAAGAAAATCAAAACCAGAATTTTTCTCATGATTAATTTAAATATTTGACTACAAAACTATACTGAATATCCGTCTGAAAATAGAACAGAATTAACATCCAAATAAATTTAACCTAAAAGAATTTTTCTGTACTGAGATGGAGTAATGCCATTGATTTCTTTGAAGCATCTCGTAAAATGACTCTGATCTGAAAAGCCACACTCAAAAGCAATTGCCGTTAAATCTAATTTTTTTTGAGAAATAAGTTCTAAAGATTTTTGAATTTTAATTTTTCTGATGTATTCTCCCAAACCGGAATTGAAATACTTTGAAAAGTCTCTAGATAAATGAACAGGATGAATGTGTAATTGTTTTGATAAATAATCTAAGCTCAACGAATCGGAAAACTGATCATTCAGGATATTATTTAACTCTGAAACCCAGTTTGGTTTTTTCTGTGAATCATTTTTTTGATGATGAATCATTTTTGAAAGAGTTTCTAACAGCAAAGTCTGGACAGAAAGTAGAGTAGAACTCTCATTTTCTTTGGTTTCCCGAAAAATTTTGTATAGTAAAAATTTCAGATCAGGATCAGCAATTTTGATGCTGCCTTGTAAGTCTTTTGTTTTAAAATCAAGCTCACTGAACCATTTTTCCTCAATTTCGATATGAAAACCTCTTGTAAATCCTTCAGGTTTAATATTATAATGCGGTTCCTGCCAATTGTGGAATAACAAATCGCCTGCAGAGCAATTGTAAATTTCTTTTTTGTTTCCTTCAATCACATTTCCCTGAAGAATGAACGTGAAATAAGCATTTTTGTGATAGTGCCAATCTACTTTATCGTGAGTGTAAACAGTATCGGTGAGAGTAATTCCTTCAAGATTGATGGTTGTATTGGTTTGCCCGTAGAATTCTCCTTTTAGAGACTGTTTCATCTGATACCTTTTTATGTTGAATTATTTATCTAAATTATATACAGGCTCAACTTTATAACCAGCCGTTCTCAACTTAGAAATCAATCCGCATTTTCCTGTGAGATGCGCATAACCGACCGCAATGAAACTATTTTTCTCTATGATATTCTTTTCAATAATAGGAAGCCAGATTGCACTTCTTGAGCTTATCATCAAACTTTCTGCACATTCAGTATCCAAATGATAATCTAATTTTTGCTTTTTGTAAACTTCAGCCATTCCGCAGTGAATATGGGTGTCACGACTCATCTTGATGTTGTCTAGCCAAAGATAAATTTCTTTTTTTATATCTTTCCACTCTGTGCGATCTTGTTGGTTGATATACGAAGTCATAAGATCATTGCTTTCCAAACCTAATAACTCAACAGAATTTATTTTTGCCATTTTGATCAAATAGTTGTCAAAAGTTTTCACAGAATCAGTGCTTTTCACTGTTCCGCATTGCGTTTCGAGATAAGTCTGCTGTATTTTTAAAAGCAATTCTGAAGGCGATAATTTTGATACAGGAACTTTCCATTTTTCCGAAATATCTCCCAGATAAGCCAAATGTTTTTTGTCTAATTTTTCCTTATAAGTAAAATCTTCTTTTCTTGAATTTAAATATTTTGCCAATCCGTCACCGATATCTGTATTTTCAAATATTGCGATGTCAGAAGATTTCAGTGCTCGTGTCACGGCTGTAAGTGAATCTACATAAGAATTTCCCATTTGATGATAGGTTCCCAGAAGATAGGAAGTGTGAGGATTTCCGTCTTTTTTGATAGTCCACAAGATTGTGTTTTGGGCAAGTGCAAAATTTAACGATAAAATGAAAGAGAGAAGTAGTATTTTTTTCATGGATTTAAGATAAATTTTTACAAATTACTTTTGCGCTTTTCATTTAATAATTTCATTTTAAGTCTTGATATATTTAGATCGATATGAGCGAATGACTATAATAAAATTATTAACCAATTCAAATATAATAAAACATTTATGAACTCACTTCAAAAAGAAAATTAACCTTAAAATTAATACAGATCATTTTCTATGTCACTAAGATTAAAAGGAAAAATAACTGTAGAATTGAACTTCTTAAGATCAAAAACTAAAAGATTTATTTTTTTTCATTTTCTTACCTTATGTTAATAACTCAGATCATAATTTTTTCCGAGTTTTGCAAAATCAAATAATAAAACAGCATAAAAATTGTTTTTAAAGGTAATACTTAATCAATAACAATATTAAATTCTTAAAAAAATGAAGAAAATTAGTGTAATCGCTTTAGCAGGAATGGGTTTACTTCTTGCATCTTGTGGAGATAAAAAATCTGATACTGCAACAGCAAGTCAGGAACAAACTGTTGCTGAAAAGCAAGGAGCTGTATTCGCAGTAGATGTAGCAGCTTCTAAAGTAAACTGGAAAGCCTTCCACAAAGGAGGTTTCGCGCCACGTTGGGGAACTCTTGCTGTTTCAACAGGAGAATTATCTGTTGCAGACAATCAGTTAACTTCAGGAGAATTCGTGATTGACATGAAATCAATTAAAGTAGATCCTGCTTCTGTTACAGAAAAAGATAAGAAATATACAGATCTTGAGGGTCATTTGAAGAATGAAGATTTCTTTAATGTAGAAAAATTCCCCACTGCTGATTTCAAAATCACTAAAGTGGAAGATCTTGCTGCAGGTGCTCAAAACGCTGTAGAAGGTGCAAACAAAACAGTAAGCGGAAATCTTACTTTGCTAGGAAAAACAATGAATGTAACTTTCCCTGCAAAAGTGGATATTGTAGACAAATCTGCAACTCTAAAAGCTCAATTCACAGTGAATCGTGCAGATTGGGGAATCAAATTCGGAACGGATGAAACAGATCCTGCAGAATGGATGATTAGCAAAGATATCGAGATCGGTATCGATGTGAAAGCTAACCAGAAATAAATTTTTTCTCCAAATATTTGAAAAGACATCTGCATTTTTGCGGATGTCTTTTTTTGTTTGAATTTTATAGTTTAAAGGCTTACAAATTGTTTAAATCTGAAAGAAGGTTTTCGGGATTGTATTGATAATCTTTTGGAAGTTCTGTATTGTAAATTAAATGGTCAAAATAAAGCGGAGGAAGACCTACGGATTTTCTTCGTCTGTCAAGGTTTGTAATATTGGAATAATTTTTATTACCATTAATGTTTCCTAAAGATATTAAAGTGAATAGGGCTTCATTTTTGGTGTTGGTCAATAAATGATTACTTCCATTTTTAAACTCATAGAAATCAACTAAAAAATCTTTATTGATATTATCTTTTTTTATCTCTTCTTCAATGTAGGGTAAGAAAAAATTCCAGACAAAATCATTTTCTTTAAAAGAGGTTCTGTGATGCCATAAAAGTAGCCAGGCTCTTGATTCCCAACCAAATTTTTTGGTTAAATCTATGAGTTTAGTAATATTGGCTGAGTCAATTTTCTGTGCAAGTTTATCAAAAATCTGATCATTTTCTCTAACTATTTGATCTAAAGCAATGAGCTTTTGAATTTCCATATAAACTGCGGGATTTTTCAACTCACGATAATATTGATTTTCCAGATTGTCATACTGTGCCAAAACATCCTGCATTTCCACAGAATTTTTATAAGGCTGAAGACTTTTAAAATCTCTTAAAAACTCAAAAGGAGCTAATTGTTTGGTAATACTTTGTTTCAGCAAGTCTTTTGCAACTTTATTTTTGTTAAGTCTAAATGCAATTGAAGCAGCTTCCAAATATGAATCGCTTATTGGAACTTTAGGATTTATTTTAATGGCTTCCAGATAATGTTTTAAAGCATTTTTTCCATCTTTTTGATGAGCATAATATTCTGCTAAGTAGATCTGCTTTTGTGATTTGAAAACGTTTTGAGCAGGAGTTGTTGAAAATACCAATAGAATTAGTATCAGGAAAATTTTTTTCATAAGTGTTTTGTTTTGAATATTGTTTTTTATTTCTTATACATCTTTTATAAAATCCTCGTATTCATAATAAAACCTTTCAAAGCCATCCATTTTTTCTACAAAGAATTCAAAAATTTCCTGCCATGTATTTTTATTGAAGATAGAAACGTTGTTCTTTTCGATCCAGATTTTACTGATTACTTTTCCGTTTTCCAGCGTGAAATGTTCTTCCTTGTGAAAATCTCCTACAAAATCTTTCAGAATATCTTCTAAAGACCAGATCTTGTTGTAGTAAGCATCTCTGTAAACTTCATCTTTCATTTCTATATCCAGAGAAACTTCTGCCCTTTTGTTATCAGCATTAAATTTAAACGAAAAATCTTTTACTTTGGTGTCGTACAAAATCCATTTTCTTGGGAAAGACTTTCCAAAAGCCGTCCAAAATTCTTTTTTTAATTGCTGTGCTTCTTGTTTGCTGAACATAATGCAAATATAGTGATTCGGTCGGAAGTTGAAAGTTAGAAGTTGAACGCTGGAAGAGAGAAGTTAGAAGATAGAAGTTTACTGGCAAATGGTAAATTCGTGGTCTTTATTATCTCCAACTTCCCGATTCCAACTTCCCGTCTCTATATCCAAACTTTTTCTTATTTTTGCTGTAATGCTATCTAAGAAATCTCAATATGCGTTTAAAGCACTTTCATATCTTGTAGAAAAAAGAAATGAAGGTCCTGTTCTTATTTCCGAAATTGCTGAATATAAAAAAATACCATTAAAATTTCTTGAGAATATTTTATTGGAATTAAAAAAATCTGACATTCTCGACAGTAAAAAAGGAAAAGGGGGAGGTTATTTTCTAAAAGAAAGTCCGGAGAAAGTGAAGTTGGCTAAAATTATACGTTTGGTGAACGGACCAATCGCTATGCTTCCTTGTGTGAGCCTTAATTTTTATGAGAAATGTGAAAATTGTAATGAAGAACATTGTGGTCTGCACGATGTTTTAATAGAAGTTCGTGACGCATCACTTAGAATTTTGGAAGAAAAAACTTTATTGGATTTGATCGACTGATTTTAATCCTTTTTTTTTGCCTAATAAGTCTACTTATTTGGTAGGGTAATAATTTTATCAGATATTTGCACAACTTCAAATGAATAAATTATGATTTCAAAAGAAGATGCAAATACTCTTAAAAGCCTTTCAGCAGAAGAAGGACTGAGATTTCTCTCAGGAAAATTCTCAAAAGGAATTGTCTTTTCTACATCACTTGGTCAGGAAGATCAGGTAATTACAGATTTGATTTTCAAAAATCAATTGCCTATAAAAGTTTTCACATTAGACACTGGAAGACTTTTTTATGAGCATTACGATTTACTTTCAAAAAATAATTCACGGTATAAAACCAAAACAGAAGTCTATTTTCCAGATTCTTCAGATGTTGAGAAATTTGTAAACGAAAAAGGGATCAATGCTTTTTATCATTCCGTAGAAAACAGAAAAGAATGCTGCTTCATCAGAAAAGTAAAACCTTTAAACCGCGCTCTGGAAAATGCAAAAGTCTGGATCACAGGATTACGTTCCGAACAGTCGGAAAATCGCGAAAATATGCCAGTCATCGAATGGGATGAGGAACGTAAATTATTTAAGTACAATCCATTAATCAATTGGAATTACCAAAATGTTTTAGATTATTTGGAACAAAATAACGTTCAGGAATTGTCTTTGCACAAAAAAGGTTTTATCAGTGTTGGTTGTCAACCTTGCACAAGAGCAATAGAAGAAGGCGAAAATCCACGAGCCGGACGTTGGTGGTGGGAAAGTTCACAAAAAGAATGCGGTCTGCATACGCATTAATTCAAAAAAATTAAACTAAAAATGAGTACACATAAACTTGACTATCTGGAGCAACTGGAAGCAGAAAGTATTTACATTATGCGCGAAATTGCTGCACAGTTTGAGAAACCTGCTTTGCTTTTCAGTGGTGGAAAAGATTCTATCACATTGGTTCATTTGGCTAAAAAGGCTTTTGCTCCCATGAAAATTCCGTTTCCTCTGGTACATATCGATACTGGACACAACTTTCCGGAAGCTTTACAATTCAGAGATTATTACGCCGAAAGTCTGGGTGCAGAATTAATCGTAAGAAAAGTTGAAGATACTATTAAAACTAAAAATTTAACCGAACCAAAAGGAAAATTTGCATCCAGAAACTGGTTACAAACGCATACTTTATTGGATACGATTGAAGAGTTTAAGTTTGATGCTTGTATCGGCGGAGCGAGAAGAGATGAAGAAAAAGCAAGAGCTAAAGAACGTTTTTTCTCTGTTCGTGATGAATTCGGACAATGGGATCCGAAATTGCAGCGTCCGGAATTGTGGAATATTTACAACGGAAGAATCAATAAAGGTGAAAATGTAAGAGTTTTCCCTATTTCAAACTGGACGGAACTTGATGTGTGGAATTATATTAAGAGAGAAAACATTCAGCTGCCATCGATCTATTTTGCTCATAACCGTGATGTGATTGAGTTTGAAGGACAGCTAATTGCTGTTTCTGACTTTATTCAGATTGATGAAAGTGATGAGATTATCAATAAAAAAGTACGTTACAGGACAGTAGGAGATATGACGTGTACTGCTGCTGTTGAAAGTTCGGCAGAGACTCTGGATGAGGTTGTTACAGAAATTACAGCTTCTAAAATTTCTGAAAGAGGAGAAACAAGAATCGACGATAAAGTAACCGAAGCGGCAATGGAAGACCGAAAAAAGGGAGGTTACTTTTAAGCTGGAAGTTAGGAGAGGGAAGTTGGAAGTTTACAGAATTAAGCTTTTAAACTTTGTCCTGATCTTAATTAAATTACTCATTACCAACTATTCATAAATATGGACATATTAAGATTTATCACGGCAGGAAGTGTAGACGATGGGAAAAGCACTCTCATCGGAAGACTTCTGTACGATAGCAAAAATATATTGATTGATCAGCTTGAAGCTTTAGAAAAACAATCGAAAAATAAAAATGAAAACGGAATTGATCTTGCCATTCTTACCGATGGTCTAAGAGCCGAAAGAGAACAGGGAATCACGATTGATGTTGCGTACCGATATTTTTCGACGCCGAAAAGAAAATTCATCATTGCGGATGCTCCGGGACATATTCAGTATACCCGAAATATGATTACAGGAGCTTCAAATTCACAATTGATTGTCATCTTGATCGATGCAAGACAAGGCGTTATTGAGCAAACCAGAAGACATTCAATTATTGCTTCACTGTTGAAGATGAAAAATGTGGTGGTTGCAATTAATAAAATGGATTTGGTAGATTATTCTGAGAAAGTTTATGAAGATATCAAATCTCAATATCAATTGGTTGCAGAAAAATTGGGGCTGGAAAATGTAAATTATTTTCCGATTTCTGCCTTTCACGGTGATAACATCGTAGAGAAATCTTCAAAAACTGATTGGTATAAAGGTTCTGCGCTTTTAGATTTTCTTGAAACTGTAGAAATTTCTGAAAATAAAGATGAAAACAATCCAAGATTTCAGGTTCAATACGTTATTCGTCCGCAAACTGATGAGCTGCACGATTACAGAGGTTATGCAGGAGAAGTAATTTCCGGAGTTTATAAAAAAGGTGATGAAATAACGGTTCTTCCTCAACATATTCAGACTAAAATTTCAAAAATTGAAACGGGAGGTAAAGAAGTAGATTCTGTTTTTACTAATCAACCCGCGGTTTTGCATATTGAAGACGATATCGACATCAGCAGAGGAGATTTTTTGGTGAAATCTGAAAACCTTCCAAAGGTTGAGAATGAGATTGAAGCTGTTGTTTGCTGGCTCGACAAAAAAGAATTAATAGAAGGAAACAAATATTTTATTCAGCATAAAAGTAAAACGCTAAAAGCCATCATCAAAGAGATTGAATATAAAATAGACGTAAATACTTTAGAAAAAGCACCCGTTACTGAAAATATTAAACTGAACGAAGTCGTAAAAGTTCGTTTAAAAACGGCTTCACCTTTGGTTTTTGATAGTTTTGAGGAAAGCCAATCTACAGGAAACGCTATTTTGATTGATGAAACAAGTAATTCTACGGTAGGAGCTGTAATGATTTTATAATATGGTGATTTCCAGAAAAATTCAGATTAGGATCAATGTACTTCTTGTAACACTTCTGATTATAGCATCAGTTCTTCTTTTGCTGTATAATCTAGGTTATCTGGATGAGCTTCAGATTATTTTAGCAAAAGATAATTACCTTTTTTACTGGATGTTGTTGGTCGGTTTTTTAGCAGAAATTGTAGCCGGATCTATGGGAATGGGGTATGGTGTTATTTGTACCACGACACTTTTGTTCCTGAACATTCCACCACATATTGTAAGCGCAAGTATACATTCTGCAGAAAGCTTTACGACTGCCGCAGGAAGTTTAAGCCATATAAAACTGAAAAACGTAAGCAAAAGTCTGGTGAAAAAATTGGCAATTCCTGCAATTTTTGGAGCTATTATTGGTGCATTGTGCCTTACTTATGTAGGCGAATATTATTCGAAAATTACAAAAACGATTATTGCATTTTATACTTTATATCTTGGTTTTCAGATTTTGTCGAATGCTTTCAAGCCGAAACAGAATAAATCTTTAAAGAGGAAAACAAATTTAACGAGATTAGGTCTAGTCGGAGGATTTATCGATTCTTTTGCCGGTGGAGGATGGGGACCTTTGGTTACAGGAACTTTAATTAAAAACAGTTTTACACCAAGATTTGCGGTAGGAAGTTCTACGGTTGCAAAGTTTATTTTAACGTTAACTGCAGCCATTACTTTTATTTTTACTTTGGGAATTCAGCATTGGAATATCATTCTCGGACTTTTAATTGGCGGAATTGTTACGGCGCCGTTTTCGGCAATGCTTACTGCAAAACTTCCTGTGAAAAAGATGTTTGTCGTTATCGGAATTTTAGTCATTGTGATGAGTTCTATTACCATTTACAAATCTGTGTTTTAAAACATCTTTATAAATCTGTAGAAAATATCATTGTTTAATCGTGAAATAAGCAACGAAATTATTTTACATTTACAGCCTAAAAATTACACATGAATTTACATATAGTTGCGCTGTTCAAGTTTAACGAAAGTTATCTGATGGAAGCGGTTGAACTTTTTCAGACTTTGGTGAGAGAAACAAGAAAAGAGGAGGGTTGTCTTCAGTATGATTTAATAGAAGATAACGAGCAGAAAGGTACATTTTTCATTGTCGAGCTTTGGGAAAGTGCAGAGCATCATCAACGTCATAATGGGACAGATCATCTTTTGAATTTCAGAAAAGATGCTTCAAAAATTATGACAAGCAGTGTTCAGGTTTACAAAGGTTTTAAGGTTTATTAAATTAAAAATAAACTTTAAATGTCAAAAATGCAAAGGCAGTTTCAAATGAATGAAACTGCCTTTTCTTAGAAAAAATAGAAAGTATTAATATTTAGAAAAAAAATTATTTTACAATTAATTTTTTAGTCTCAGTCTGTCCTCCAAAAGTTATTTTTACCATATAGTTTCCGGATGGAAGATGAGCTAAATTTAAATCCTGTTTGTAGAAACCTGCCTGATTGGTCAATTCAGATTGATGTACTTTTTTTCCGGTAAGATCATACACTTCTACATTACCTTTATTGGTAACTTTTTCTTTGATATCATATAAAACGGTAACTCTTTTGTCTGAGTTTGTAGGATTCGGGTAAATACCAAACGAAGCTTTTTTGCTTACTTCTGTAACATTCAAAACAGAAGTAATATTTTTATATTTAAAATACATATTTCCTGTAGAAGATCCCCCGTTTTCTGTAAAATACATTCTATAATACGTATTTCCTTGTTTTATGTAATATACTACATCGCTGTAAACTCCAGTTGTGGGTTTCCAACTGTGCCCGATTGCGGTAATATTTCCGGAAAAAGCAGTAGTTGCAGGTAAAGTTGTTGAAGTTGTTGCCTGAGTTTCCGGTTGTACTTTTGCAACGGTAATATTCGGACTCTGGATAACACCCGACATTCTGTATTTCATGGTTTGAGGGTTCCCTTGCTGGTCTACGTAAGGATAATCATTCCAGTATCTGGTAAACATCAAATCCCAATCTGCTTTTGGCGGCTCCATGTTGGTTACTTTATTTTCGGTAGCGAAAGAAAAATAATTAAAAAAGGCATCGTCTGTTCCGTTTGCTAAAGTTTTTGTTTGTGTAGCTTCCCAGGTAGAAGTCGCAACATTCCACTTAGAATATTTGAAAGTATAACCTCCGTAATAATCCTGTATCATAAACTTGATGTATGCTCCGGAAGCGTATTTCAGAACAAAAATCACATTTCCTACGATGTGATGATTGGCTATATTATATTCTCCCCATCCGTAAGTTGCAGATCCCTGCTCAAAAGCACCATTCTGAAGTGTTGTGGAAATATCCGGATTATAAAGCGGTGCACCCCAAGAAGAAATGTTTGAAATACTGATATTATCCCAATTGTTTGCGTTGTTTGATGCTTCGTAAACTTCTATGTTCTGCGCATCGTTAATTCTTGTTCCGAAGCTCATTGCAGAATTTCTGAAGAAAGCAATATCCCAAGAGTTTGCTGGTTGAGAAACAATAGCATTTGCGCTAAAATCAAAAAATACACGGTTTTGATAGTTGGCTCCTGTCGTTAAGCTTACAGAAGTATATCCGTTTGCATCAGTTTGCGCGAGTACTGTGTTTTGGACAGACAAAGCAAATAAGGATGTTAAAAGTAATCTTGTTTTCATAACAGATAAATTTTAATTTTTATTATTTAGAATTATTCTACAAAACTAAATATTTATTTTTAATTATTCTAAATAAAGTTTTATATTTGTCGAAAATATTTGAGTTTATGAAGAAGAACCTACTTTCAATTATGTCTTTATCAGCCATTTTTATGATGAATGCACAGGAAAAAGATTCTCTACATCAGAAGAAAATTGAAGAAGTGGTGATTACCGGACAATACGTTCAGCAGTCTATAAATAAATCGATTTATAAAGTTGAAGTAATAGATTCGGAACAGATAAAAAATATGGCGGTAACTTCTGTGGGAGAAGTTCTTAATCAAAATTTAAATATTCTCATAGAACCCAACAGTGGAAGTGGTGATTCTAATGCCAGAATTATGGGATTGGGAGGAGCTTATACAAAGGTTTTAATAGATAATATTCCCATTGTGAGCGATCAGGGAATGGGAAATCTGGTAGATCTGAGTAAAATTAACGTCAATAATATTGAGCGTATAGAAATTGTAAAAGGTGCAATGGGAGTGGAATATGGAAACAATGCAGTAGCCGGAGTTATTAATATCATTACCAAGAAAAAATATTCTCAAAAAGTAAGTGCTATTCTTTCATTGCAGGAAGAAACGGTAGGTAAAGATTACGACTGGTTCAAAAAAGGCAACGGAAGACATGTGCAGTCTCTCAATTTAGGTTTTAGATTGTCAGATTACTGGTCGGTTGCAGCAGATATTAATCATAATGATTTTCAGGGGTATAAAGGTATTTTGAACGGCTATAAATATTTTAATGAAAATAATGATAAGCAGAGAGGCTACGAATGGCTTCCTAAAGATCAGATCACGGCAAATGCATCGGTAAGATATTCTAAAAACAATACTTCATTTTTCTATAAAGTTAATTTCCTGAGTGAGAATATTAATTTTTATAATCAGGTCATCGAAGATCTTCCTTTAGGTGGCGGAAGCAGAACGTACGTTGCCAATGACAGAGATTATTTTACCAAAAGATGGATTCATCAGTTTAATATTCAAACAAAATTGGGATCAAGAATCAATTATCTGGGAGATTTTTCTTACCAGACGCAGGAAAGGAAATCTCAGGATTACAGATACGATATTCCGAATAGAAATGTACTGTCCAAAGAAGATAAAGCAACTTTTTATGATTCTAAAGTATTTTATTCCAGAGGGATGTTCAGTAATTTTTTAGACAGCGAACGATTTAATTTTCAATTGGGTTACGAGTTGGATCACACCAGCGGTTTTGCAGGATCATCTACCTTTCAATTTAATAATAACGGAATTAATATAGAAAGATCGATCTTCAGTTATGCCAATTTCTTATCTGCAGAATGGAAATTAAATGATCAGATTTCTCTTCGTCCCGGAACCAGATTGGCTTTAAGCGATACATTTGATCATCAGTATAATTACTCTTTAACGGCAAAATATTCCGCTTCAGAAAAGTCAGATCTTAGAGCTGTTTTTGGTTCTTCCAACAGATTTCCTACGTATGATGAATTGTATACCTATGTTGTAGATAACAATCATGACATCCGTGGAAATGAAAATCTGAAACCTGAAACAGGCTATTCTTTAGGATTGTTTTGGGATTACGCGAATGCAGCTTCTAATGCATGGAGATTTAATCTAAGCGTATCGGGAATGTATCTCGATGTAAAAGACAGAATCGAAAGCGTAATTGTAAGCACAAGTCCTTTAAAATACACTTTTTTAAACATCGATAACTACAGATCTTTATTGTTTGGAGGAGGTTTAAATGTAAGAAAAGGAGATTTAAGCTTAAATGCAGGAGTTTCTGTTATGGGAATTTCCCAGTCTCTGAATACAGGAACGGTAGTTTCACCAAGCGATTATAATTTTTACACAGAAGCAAATTTCTCTGCTAATTATTCTTTACCGAAGGCAAAAACATTATTTGCTTTATACTACAAATACACAGGGGTTCAAAAACAGTTTACACAAAAGGCAAGTCAAAATCCCGGTGCGGCTCCGGAATTTGTTTTAGGTGAAATTGAGGAGTTTAATATGATGAATTTTACCATCACACAGCCTTTCTTCAAAAATCATCTGGAACTTACAGCAGGAATTAAAAATATTTTTGATGTTTCTACAGTAAGAAATACAATCATTACTGGTGGTGCTCACAATGCGGGATCGTCTAATCAGAATCTTTTCTACGGCAGAAGCTACTTTGCACGTCTTAACTACAATTTTTAAATAAATTATCATGAAAAAATTACTATTTGCTTTTTTATTGGTTGCATCATTTATTTCACAGTCCTGTATTAATGACAATGAAGATCCTGTATCGGTTGCTCCGGTAGAAGGTGCAATTGCAGATCCTGCTGTAGGTGGTGCAACACAACCCAATCAGGTCTGGATTGATCTGAGTGATGTAGACAATCAGGGTAAACCAAGACAGACTTTGAATAAAAGGACTGATTGGGAATTTGCTCTGTATTCTGGAAATGAATTTAAAGTGATTCTTAATTCTTCTATTATGATGGCGGCAGGAAAAATCCCGAATGCAACAGACATTGATGCAGTTACCGAAACAAGTGTTTCTACATTAAAAAGCCAAGTTCAGGTTGCCAATTTTAATCCTTCTAATGTTGCTTATATTGATGATGTAGCAGGGAATTTTCCTTCAGGATATACCGCAATTGAAGAAATAAAAGCCATCGATTCTGAAAACGCAGTTTATCTCGTGAATATGGGAAAAGAAATTTATTCAGGTACTGTTCCTGTAGGTTCTGTTGTTACTGGAGGCGATGACAGAGGATGGATGAAAGTACAGATCATACGATTCGGTACAGGTTATAAAGTAAAATATGCAGTATTGAATGCAGCCAATCACAAAGAATTAATTGTTTCAAAAAATCCTGCATACAATTATAATTTCATAAGTCTTAAAAATAATAAAGAACTCTTCATTCAACCTGAAAAGAAAAAATGGGACATTGCTTTTACAGTATTTACCAATACGATTACAGGTGCGGGAAGTTACATCTATGCAGACTTTGTCACCCTGAATAATGTAGGCGGAGCATCTGCTTATGAGGTGGTAGTGCCTTCTTCGGTTTCGGGAACAGAAGCTTACAATAATTTTAAAGCATCAGATATTGTTGCGTCTAAATTGATAAGCAATGACCAGAGAATAATAGGCTCAAACTGGAGAAATCCTGTAGGAACCAACGGTTTAGAAGTGTACGGAGATCGTTTTTACGTGATAAAAGATGCAGAAGGATATTATTTCAAACTGAGATTTACCAGATTAACGAGTACTACCGGAGAACGTGGTTTCCCACAATTCGAATACAAACCTTTATAAATAATCAAATAATAATAGTAAAACATGAAAAAATTCATCTTTACAGTTGCTGTCTTTGCAGCAGTTTATTCTTGCAAAAAAGAAACATCAAAACCCACCGAAAGTAAAACGGAAATTTCTTCTGAAAATCCGAAAACCAACAACAAAATTGTTTCTCTGAATGGAGGCATTACGGAAATCATCAGTGCTTTAGGACATGAGAAAGAAATTGTAGCAACAGACGTTACCAGTACTTATCCCGAAACACTAAAAACAACGGCTAAAGATCTTGGTCATGTAAGATCAATGACGATAGAACCGATCATGGCAGTTTCTCCAAGTTTAATTTTGGCAACAGATAAAGACATTAATCCGGATCTTTTGAGTAAAATAAAATCTTCAGGAATCCACACGGAGCTTTTCAAACAGGAATTTTCGGTAGAAGGAACAAAAAAACTGATCGAGGAAGTGGCAAAAGCGGTCGGAAATACAGATTATCAGAAACTTAATGATAAAATAGATGCAGATCTAAAGCAGATTCAGCCTATTGCTAAAAAACCAAAAGTATTATTCATCTACGCAAGAGGAAATATGATGATGGTTTCAGGAAAAAATACACCGATGGCAGCATTAATCAATCTTGCAGGCGGTGAAAATGCCATTAATGATTTTGAAGATTTCAAACCGTTAACTCCGGAAGCGGTAGTAAAAGCCAATCCTGATGTTTTATTCTTTTTCACAAGCGGTTTGCAAGGTTCTGGCGGAAACGAAGGAGTTCTGAAAATGCCTGGAGTTTCTCAAACTAATGCAGGAAAAAATAAGAAAATTATTTCCATGGACGGCGGTTTGGTTTCAGGTTTCGGTCCGAGATTAGGTGAAGCAGCAGTTGCATTAAATAAACTTTTAGTTGAAAACACAAAATAAATTATACTTCTACCTTATCATAAGTGTCGTTTTCCTGATTTTACTGGCAATTGCGGCGCTTCGTATTGGGGTTTATGATTTCAATGGAACTTCTCCGTTTATGGTTCTGGTAAAGTTTTTACGAGGCGATCCCGATTTAGAATTGAGTGATAAATATGTAATTTGGGATGTACGTTCAGCGCGAATTATCATGGCAATTTTTATAGGAAGTATGCTTGCTGTATCAGGAACAAGTTTGCAGGGATTATTTAAAAATCCTTTGGCGACAGGTGAAGCAATTGGTTTAACATCGGGAGCGACATTACTTGCGGCAGTTGCTATCGTTTTGGGTGGTTATTTTAAACAATATCTTCCGGAAATGGTGCAGTTTTCTTTAACGGGTTTTTCAGCATTTATAGGTGCTTTACTGGCAATGATGTTGGTTTACAAAATCTCTACCAGTGCCGGAAAAACGAATGTCGTGATGATGCTTTTAAGTGGTGTCGCCATTACTTCCATCGGTTTTTCAGTCACAGGATTTCTTATTTACCTGTCAAAGGATGAGCAGTTAAGAGATCTTATTTTTTGGAATATGGGAAGTCTCGCTGCTGCTACATGGACGAAAAATATAGTTTTAGCAGTGGTAATGGTGATTTCATATCTCGTCTTGCTTCCAAAAGGAAAAGCACTGAATGCAATGATGCTTGGTGAAAGAGATGCACAGCATTTGGGTATTAATGTCGAAAGATTAAAAAAACAGATTGTCATCATCGCATCTTTAATGGTAGGAACCTGTGTTGCATTTTCGGGAACGATTGGTTTCGTAGGTCTTATTGTACCGTATATTTTAAGGCTTTTATTTAAGTCAGATTATACTTTTATTTTGCCATTATCAGCGGTTTTGGGAAGTATTTTACTTTTAATTGCAGATACCATAAGCAGAAGTATTGTAGCGCCATCAGAATTACCGATCGGGATTTTAACATCATTGATTGGCGGACCGATTTTCATTGCGATTTTAATCAAATTTAAAAAATCACTCTAATGTTAAAGGCAAATCAGATTCAATACAAACATAAAGAATTTTTTATTCTGGATGAGGTAAATGTTTCTTTGGAATACGGAGAATTTTTAGCCATTGTTGGTCCGAACGGAGCAGGGAAATCAAGTCTTCTGAGCATTTTGGCCAACGAAATAAAGCAGGAAAAGCAAAAGATTTTATTTAAAGATAAAAACATCAGAGATTGGGAAGTTAGGGAATTATCGATGCATAAAGCCAAGTTTTCACAGCACAATTCCAATGAAATTCCTTTGCAGGTAAAAGATGTTGTGATGATGGGGCGATATCCTTATTTCGATTCTCAACCCAGAAAAGAAGATTTTGAAGCGATGAATAAACATCTTTATGAAACCGATGTTTATCACTTGAAAGACAGAGAGTACAGCACTTTGTCGGGCGGTGAAAAACAGCGGGTACATCTTTCCAGAGTAATGGCGCAGGTAGAAAACGAAATTCAGAAAAAGCTGATTTTTTTAGATGAACCTTTGAATAATCTTGATGTGAAACACCAGTATAAAGCTTTGGAAATCATTAAGAAATTTACACGAAACCATAATTCTGCAATTGTTGTTTTGCACGATCTCAATTTGGCAGCACAGTTTGCAGACAAGATTTTATTGATGAAATCGGGTAAAGTTTCTGCTTACGGAACTCCGGAAGAGGTTTTTACTGCTGAAAATATTAGCAATGCATATAATTTCCCGTGTACCATTTTTGAAAACCCTGTCAACGCAAACCCGATGATTGTTTTTGGATAAAAACCAGAGATGAAACAATAACAAAAAATACACAGTTTTAACCATAAAAAAATAAAATATATGAGCATATTAGTAAACGATTTAAAAGAAAAATGGGAGGCTTTGAAGGCTGAAAATCCACATTTGAGAATCAGAAATGCTGCCGCAGAACTTAAGGTAAGTGAAGCAGAACTTTTGCTTACCAATGTAGGAGAGGAAGTTACGATTCTGAAGCCTGAATTTGCCAACATCTTATCTGAAGTTGAAAAGCTGGGAAAAGTAATGGCTTTAACTAGAAATGACGAATGTGTACACGAGAGAAAAGGAATATACCAGAACGGTGATTTCAGTAGTCCTCATGCACAGCTTTTCGTAGGTGAAGATATTGATTTGAGAATCTTCATGAATCACTGGAAATTTGCTTTCGCCGTTGTGGAAGGAGATAAAAAAAGTCTTCAGTTTTTCGGAAAAGACGGTTTGGCGCTTCACAAAATCTATTTAACAAAAAACAGTTACGAAAATGCTTTCGATGCAATTGTAGAAAAATTTAAATCAGAAAATCAGGCTGAAATTTTTGAATTTGAGTCAGTTGCTCCTAAAGTGAATGAAAAAGCAGATTCAGAAATCGATATTGAAGGTTTCCAGAAAGCCTGGACAGAACTGAAAGATACCCACGATTTTTTCATGATGACAAGAAAATTCGGGGTTTCAAGAACTCAGGCTTTGAGATTGGCTCCGAAAGGTTTTGCTACAAAGATTGAAACTTCAAAAGTGGTAAATGTTCTGGAAGATGCTTCTGAAAAAGAGCTTCCGATAATGATTTTTGTGGGAAATCGAGGTATTATACAAATTCATACCGGTGAAGTGAAAAAAACGATGTGGCATCAACAGTGGTTTAATGTAATGGATCCAGATTTTAACCTGCATTTGGATGTTACGAAAATAGCTGAAGCATGGATCGTGAAAAAGCCAACCGAAGACGGAGAAGTTACTGCGATTGAAGTATTTAATAAAGAAGGAGATTTTATCGTTCAGTTTTTCGGGAAAAGAAAACCGGGAATTCCTGAATTGCAGGAGTGGAAAGATCTTGTCGCTCAATTAGAAAAGTAGTAGTTAGATAATTTGATTGAGACCGTTTTGTTTTTTAAATTCAAAGCGGTCTTTTTTGTTAAAAAAAACATTTTTTTAGAAATAATCATCAAGTTTGTCATTCCGTAGGAATCTAAATGGACTTTGTATATCATTGTCGAGTTTCCTGCGGAATGACAAACTAAATGTATATTTTTACTAAATTTAGTAGTATCAATCTTTGCTTTAAATTAAATAGATTAAAAAATGAAAAACATATTTCTCTCAATATTTCTTGCCGGGTTTTATACTTTGAAGGCGCAAAATTATAAAGCCTATCAGTTTTACGATCAAAAAGGAAAAGAAATAAAAACCGATAAATTGGTTAGAGAACTGGCGAAATATGACGTCGTTTTCTTTGGTGAAAATCATAATAATTCGATCAATCACTGGCTTCAGCTGAAAATTACGGAAGCTCTATACGAAAAGAAAAACGGACAGCTTATTTTGGGAGCCGAAATGTTTGAAAGAGACAACCAGGCTCAGTTAGATCAATATGTAGAAGGAAAAATTGATGCTAAAACCTTGAAAGATTCGGCAAGATTGTGGAGTAACTTTTCGACAGATTACAAACCTTTGGTAGATTTTGCTAAAAATAAAAAACTGAAGTTTATTGCCACCAATATTCCGCGAAGATATGCTTCTCAGACTGCAAAAGAAGGTATTGAATCTTTGAATGCATTACCTGAAAAAGACAAAGTCTACATGGCAGAACTTCCGATCAAGGTAACTTTAGAAACTCCTGGTTATCCGGAAATGAAAACGATGATGGGAGAACATGCAGACGGAATCAAAGTAATGAATTTTATCTCTGCACAAGCAGTAAAAGACGCTACAATGGCAGAATCTATCCTGAAAAACTACAATGCAGGAAAAACTTTTATCCATTACAACGGGAATTTTCACAGCAAAGAGTTTGGAGGAATTTACTGGTACATCAGACAAAAAAATCCGAATCTGAAAATGGCGGTAATTTCTGTTTTTGAATCTGAAAATCCTGAATTGAAATTTCCTGAAAAAGAATATATTCCAACGAATTTCAATTTAATTATTCCCGCGGATATGACGAAAACGTATTAAGATTTATAAGTAAAAATATTTCCAAAGTTTGTCATTCCGTTAGGAATCTCGATATATTATTAGAGATACAATATGAAAATATTCTCGCTTAGATCCTTTCAGGATGACAAATGAAGCGCTTAATCTTTTATTATTATAGATACTACTTTTCACAATACAAATTTTGCCATCCAGTAACGTTAATCCACTCCCTTTGTCATCCCGTAGGGATCTCGACATAGTATTAGAGATACAATATTATTTTCGCTTAGATCCTTTCAGGATGACAAACGGAGCGCTGAAAAGTTATTATTAATTACGGACATTTATTATTATAAATAATTGCTTAGATTCTTGCAAAATGACAAACTTTGTGTTTTAAAAAACATCTTTATCTTTGTTCAACATTCTCAGAAAATGAAAAAACTACCCATACTCTTCATTCTTTTCATCAGTTTCATGAACGCTCAAAAACTGACTTCAAAAGAAATTTCGATCCTCAATCACGGAGATGTTAAAACATTATTGCCGATTTTTCAGACAACAGATTCTCATCAACACAACACTTTATTGGGTCAGTCGAAAGAAATTGATCCTAGAGATCCCAATACTGCAATTTTGGTTGCAAGAATGAAAGAATCTCTTTTATCAACAGATGGCGGAGTAGGAATTGCCGCGCCACAAGTCGGAATCAACCGAAAAGTAATCTGGGTTCAGCGTTTTGATAAAGAAGGAGAACCTTTGGAATATTTCATAAATCCTGTTATCACTTGGAAATCTGAATTGCAAAATCTCGGTCCTGAAGGAGATTTGTCGATTCCTGATTTTAGAGATCAGTTTTACAGAAGCAAAGTCATTCAACTGCAATATGTAGATTTAAAAGGACAAAAATATTCAGAAATCGTGGAAGGTTTTACCGCAGTTATTTTTCAGCACGAAATCGATCATCTTTTCGGGATTTTAATTTCAGATAAAAAGAAAAATGAAACGAATGACGAGTATATAAAAGTGGATGCTTATAAGAGGAGTGATTCTGTGGGGAGATAAATATTTACGTAATAAATGTGTTTATTACTTTTTTATTCTCCAAATTCCATTTTTTTGTTTCTCAAGAAGATAGCCAAAGCCGATCCCAAAGACCGACTTATAATATATTACCTCAATATAAGCATAATTCTTATTAAAATATACAGGATTTGAAAATTGATGTAACTCTATTCGTTGATTAATCTCTTCAATATTTGCAATTTTAATATTTGAATTGATCTTGGTGTCAATATTTAGAGAATCAAAGATATAGGAATTTTGTCTTAATAAATTTAATGAATCAGATTTTTGCTTTTAAATTTAGTTCCTTTCAAATCTAGTAAATGGATAATGTTTTTATTAAAAAAAGGAGGAGGTCCTGGTTCTTCTCCTAAAATTTCTTTTTGACTTGGAACATAAATTTTTAATTTTTGAAGTTTGGGGTTTATTAGAAATTGATGTTTCTTGCTAAAAGCATTTTTTCAGATTCATTTTTTAATACCGCATTTAAAATTCTGTTTAATTCTATTTTTTCGATTATTGTATTCTTAGTACAACCAACTAATAAAACAAGCGAAATAATTAGAAGAAGTATTTTTTTCATCATTAAAGATTTTAAAATAAACTTACATATAAAATTTGAAAATACTGAATTAAAAAAAAATCTGCCTCAAGAAAAGCAGATTTAAATGATTTAAAGAAAAGAATTCTTAGTTGTTAGTTACTGAAAGTTTTACTTCCATATTATTTCTTGTCGCATTAGAATACGGACAGATTTCGTGCGCTTTTTCGGTAAGTGATTGTGCTTCTTCAAGAGTAACTCCCGGAATATTCACAGCTAATTCTGCAGCTAATCCGAAACCACCGTTCTCAATTTGTCCGATGCTTACTTTTGCTTCTACAGAAGTCTCTCCTGTTTGTATTTTAGACTTACTGATAACCAGATTCAGTGCGCTGTCGAAACAAGCAGAATATCCTGCTGCGAAAAGCATTTCGGGATTGGTAAATTCATCGTTGCTTCCGCCTAAAGCTTTTGGCATTCTTACTTCAAGATCCAGAACTCCGTTTTCACTTTTTACGTGTCCGTTTCTTCCGCCTTTTGCGGTAACGTTGGTTGTATATAATGTTTTCATTTTATTTTTGAATTTTATTTAAAATTTTCTGAACTGTTTCTTTTAGTTCCATAAGATCTTCTGTTGAAAGATTCAGTTTTTCCTGCATTTTAGAAGGGATTTTGCAGGCATCCTGCTGTAGTTTTTTACCTGCTTCATCCAGAAAAACTTCAACTACTCTTTCATCTTCCTTTTTTCTTTTTCGGTTGATAAAGCCTTTTGCTTCAAGCCTTTTCAGGAGGGGTGTTAAAGTTCCGCTGTCGAGATGCAGTTTTTCGCCAATCTGATTAACAGTCAATCCATCCTTTTCCCAAAGCACCATCATCACCAAATATTGCGGATAGGTAATACCAATCTCATCAAGAAACGGACGGTACAAACCGGTAATTTCTTTAGAAATAACGTAAAGCGGAAAACATAGCTGATTTCCTAACTGAGGCGGGTTGTGGTTTTCCATAATTTAATAATCAGATCGGTACGAAAATACTATTTTCTGATGATAAATTCATCCATCGGAATTCTTACTTTCTTCATGTGAGAAAGGTAGTCGTTTTCGATGTCTCTGTAACCAAGATATAAAAGCGTTACACTTTTAAGTCCCAATTCTCTTAATCCTAAAATTTCATCTACCACATCATTGCTGAAACCTTCTGCCGGAGTTGAATCTACCTTTAATTCTGCTGCTTGAGCCATTGCCAAACCAAGAGCAATATACGTTTGTCTTGCGGTATGTGCAAAATGCTCTTCAGGAGTCTGAGCTCCGTAGATTTCTTTGATTTTATCTGTATAGCTGCTGAATCTTCCTCGAGGTAAATCTCTTACATCAGTGTGATGATCGTACACTTTATCAATTTTTTCGTTGGAATAACTGTCCCACGCTGCAAATACCAAAACCTGAGAACAATCTCTCATCACTTCCGGGTTCAGTGCACCTTTTACCATTTTTTCCTTTAATTCCTGATTTTCCACCACAATTACACGGAAAGGTTGTAATCCAGATGAAGTAGGAGCCAATCTTGCAGCTTCTAAAATTTTGTTAACATCTTCTTCAGATACTTTTTTTGTTGAATCGTATGCTTTCACAGCATGTCTCCAGTTTAAATCTTCTATTAACGACATTGTTTATTTTTTTATTAATTAAATATTTGATTCTAAAAATGGTTGAATCAAATTAACAATACAAAGATACGGAACAATTAAATTGTGTGCAATTTAATTTTGTAAAATATGTTTTAGATGAAATCTATAAATAAATGATTGTAAGATTTAGGAAAAGAAAAATAAATGTTTTAATTATTATTTCGATAATTTTCAAGCAAATTATTTCTTATAACTTCTTGTTTTCTGAATATATATTCTATGGAATCACCTTTATTTTTCGATATTGAATCTCCTATTTGGTAAGGAAATTCTAGAATTTTATTAATTCCATTTGAATATTTGACATAAGGAGCGTTGTGTTGTTCTTTATTATTGTAAAGGTCTATTACTGATGTATTTCTTTCTATATTTAGTAAGATGTCTTTCGTAATTTCATCTCCATAAATAGATTCACGAATATATAAAAAACAAATAATCACGACTAAAAAGATAGCAATGGATACTTTTATTTTTCTTTCAATTCCAGGCTCAAATTTTACAGGATCGTAACTCAAATTGTATACAATTATTTACTCACCAACTCCGCTTCAAAAACATCCGCAAAATGCTTTTGAATTTTTACTTTAATATCTTCCATTTCTTCAGGTGTCAAATCTCTTTCAAGTTCTCTCTTAATGGAAGTTACCTGTTTATCTTTAATTCCACATGGGATAATGTATTCAAAATATCGCATGTCGGTGTTTACATTCAGTGCAAAACCGTGCAAAGTTACCCAACGTGAAGCTTTTACGCCCATTGCGCAGATTTTTCTGGCGTAAGGTTTTCCCACATCCAGCCAAACTCCTGTTTCTCCGGGAGAACGTTCACCTTCTAAGCCGTATTCTGCAATAGTCCGGATAATCACTTCTTCCAGATTTCTCATATATTTATGAATGTCGGTAAAGAAGTTTTCGAGATCCAAAATAGGGTAGCCAACAATTTGTCCGAAACCGTGATAGGTAATATCTCCGCCACGATTTACTTTTACAAAAGTCGCTTCAATTTCTTTCAGTTTATCAATTCCGGCAAGCATATTTTCTTCATGTCCGCTTTTTCCCAAAGTATAAACATGAGGATGCTCTACCAAAAGAAAATGATTGGATGTTATAAGTTGCTCTTCAGCAGGTAAATCACGGTTTTTGATTTTGGTATCGATGATTTCTTTCATCAGTTTTTCCTGATAATCCCAAGAAGACTGATAATCTTTGATTCCTAAATCTTCAAATTCTACTACTTTATTCTGATGTGTGTTCATACCGTATATTAACAGACAAATTTAGTGAATTTTATGCTTTTACAGAATTTATAAAATCTATAGCATTCATCCTCCAATCTTTATTCTGAAGTAAAACATTGACGAAAGCCGTTCCTATAATTCCTCCGTCTGCTTTTTCGGTTACGTTTTCAAAATCTTCTTTCGATTTGATTCCAAAACCAATCATGACAGGATTTTTAAGAGGTAAAGCATGAATTCTGTTCAGATAATCTTCGTTTTTTAAAGTAGTGTTTTCGCTTCCTGTTGTGGAAGATGAACTGACTGCATATAAAAATCCGGAACTTAAAGAATCTAGATACAATATTCTTTTATCCGAAGTTTCGGGCGTGATTAAAAAAGTGAAATTGAGATGGTATTGTTTCAAAATTTTCTGATAATTCTTTTCAAATTCAATAGGTGGGAGATCAGGAATAATTAATCCCGTAACGCCGCTTTCCGAACATTCTCTACAGAAGTTTTCAAAACCAAAACTCAATACAGGATTGATGTATCCCATTAAAATAATAGGAATGTTGATCTCATTTTTTACTGACTTCAATTGTGAGAAGAGTTTTTCAATAGTCATTCCGTTTTTCAAAGCTAATTCATGAGCTTTTTGAATAACGGGTCCGTCTGCAACAGGATCAGAATAAGGCATCCCGATTTCCATCATATCGGCACCGGAATCCTGAATGAGTTTTATGATTTCTGCTGTGTCTTCCAGTTTAGGAATTCCAGCAGTGAAGTAAATATTGAGCTTTTTTTTAAGTTGGGAGTTAGAAGTTGGGAGTTTTATGCTTTCTGAATTCATAATTTAATAAATTTAAGTTGACAAATTTTTATTTTTAACGGAACTAAACTTCCGTCTTCGGACTTTCAGCTTCCCGCACTTTCAGATACGTTTCCATATCCTTATCGCCACGACCACTTAGACAGATGACCACGATGTCATTTTCATTAAATTTCTTTTTTTCTAAAACCGCCAAAGCATGAGCGCTTTCCAAAGCCGGAATAATACCTTCAATTTTTGTCAGATCAAATGCAGATTTCAAGGCTTCTTTATCTGTAATGCTGAAAAATTCTGCACGGTTTTGAGTGAATAAATTTGCATGAAAAGGCCCGATTCCCGGATAATCTAATCCCGCAGAAATAGAGTGAGGCTCAATTACCTGTCCGTCATTGGTCTGCATCACCAAGCTTTTACTTCCGTGCAAAACGCCTAAAGTTCCCAGAAAAGTTGTCGCTGCAGATTTTCCCGATTCTACACCTAAACCTCCTGCTTCAGCTGCAATGATCTTCACCTCTTTTTCATCTACAAAATGATAAAATGTTCCGGCTGCATTGCTTCCGCCACCTACACAAGCAATGACATAATCAGGATTTTCTCTTCCGATCTGTTCGTGAAGTTGCTCTTTAATCTCTTTTGAAATAACACTTTGAAATCTCGCTACTAAATCCGGAAAAGGATGAGGTCCTACAACACTTCCGATGACATAATGTGTTGTGGTTGAGTTGTTAATCCAGTCTCTTAATGCTTCATTTACAGCGTCTTTTAATGTTTTTGAACCTGAAGTTGCCGGAATTACCTTTGCGCCCAACATTTTCATTCTTCCAACATTCGGAGCCTGTCTTGCAATATCGACTTCTCCCATATAAACAATACATTCTAAACCTAATAAAGCGCAAGCTGTAGCTGTTGCAACGCCGTGTTGTCCGGCGCCGGTTTCTGCGATAATCCTGTTTTTACCGAGACGTTTTGCCAATAAAACCTGTCCCAATGCATTGTTGATCTTGTGAGCTCCGGTGTGATTGAGATCTTCTCTTTTTAAATAGATCTTGGTATTGTATTTTTCGCTTAAATTTTTTGCAAAATAGAGTGGAGTAGCACGGCCTACATAATTTTTCAATAAATCCTGGTATTCTTTCTGAAATTCTTCAGATTCTATAATTTCAAGATAATTATTTTGTAGTTCTTCTACATTCGGATACAACATTTCCGGTACGAAAGCACCGCCAAACTCGCCGTAATATCCGTTTTGATCTGGGTTTTTATAATTTTTCATATAATCTTTTTATTTTTTCTACATCTTTAATTCCGGGTTCTGTTTCAAATTTTGAATTAACATCTAAAGCAAATGGTTGTTGAATTAACTTATTACTTTCGCCAACATTTTCTAAAGAAATTCCGCCGCTTAGAAAATAAGGCTTATTAATTTTTAACTGATTTAAAATTTGCCAGTCAAAAGTATTTCCAGTTCCGCCAAAGGCTTTGGAGTCAGTATCGAATAGGAGATAGTTGTTGGCTGTTGGTTGTCGGTTGATGGTATTTTGTAGTTCTTCAATGGTTTGATTTCCGATTCTAATTACTTTTATAATTTGAATTTTTTCATTTAAACTTTGCCTTAATTTTAAAATAAAATCTTCATTTTCGTCGCCGTGAAGCTGAATTAAATTCAAATCTGATTTTTCTGAAATCTCAACAATTTTTTCTATTATTTCATTTACAAAAACTCCCACTTTTCCACTGTGATTTATTTTTGAGATATCATCCAAAGTCAAATGGTTTAAAACAAATCTTGGTGATTTTTCGTAAAATATAAAGCCTAGAAAATCAATTTTTAATGCCACTAATTCATGAATTTGGCTGAGTTGCGTTAAACCGCAGACTTTAAGTTGCGATTGGCTTTTGGCTTCTTGCTTTTGGCACTCTTTCATTGTTTAATTAATAAACTGTTATATTGTTGCATTGGAAATAAATTCTCTAAATTTATTTCCCGGGTTTTCATTTTTCATAAAATATTCTCCCATCAAAAATCCGTTGAAACCTTTTTCTTTTAAAAATTTGAAATCTTCTTCGCTATAAATTCCACTTTCTGCGATGGATAAAATATCATACGGAAGCTGATTTTTCAGATTTACAGAATGTTGCAGATCTACTTTGAAATCTTTTAAATTCCGGTTGTTGATTCCCACAAAATCAATGTTTTTGTTAATGTGCAAAAGCTCTTCCTCGGTATGAATTTCTAATAAAACTTCTAAATCTAATTGGTGAGCAAGCTCTGTAAACTCGGAAACCTGATTGGGTGAAAGACAAGCTGCAATCAATAAAATAACATCCGCACCCATGCTTTTTGCTTCAAAAAACTGATATTCATCAATCATAAAATCTTTTCGCAAAATGGGAATGTTTACAGATTTTCTTACACTCAGAATATCATCAAAACTTCCTCCGAAAAAATCCTGATCCGTTAAAATAGAAACAGTACTTGCTCCGAATTTTTCGTATTCTGAAACAACTTCCAAAGGAGAAACCTTGTCATTAATGATTCCTTTGCTTGGCGATTTTCTTTTAAATTCGGCGATAATTCCGGATTTTGAAGATATCGTTTCTTTTAAAGAATAGGTAGTTATTCCGAAAAATTCAGACTCTTTAAGCTGTTGCAGAGAAATTTTAGATTTTGAATCTTGTATTTCCTGTTTTTTTCTTTCGATGATAGTATCTAAAATGTTCATTGTTCAATCGTGATTTTGATTTTTGATAAATCGTTTATTTGGACTGTCTTTCCCAACTTTAAAAACTGAAATTTCTATTGATAACGACATTGCGACCCGGCTTGAGCGGAACTCCTTTTGCGAAGCAAAAGAGTGGGAGCGGAAGACGGAAATTGTCGCCATCGATATTTGTTTTACGTTATCTATCAATTAGAAGATTCAGGCTATTCAAAGCTTTTCCGCTTTCCAGACTTTCCTTGGCAAGCGATAAACAATCCTCATAAGAACCCCATTTTTTGGTCTGATGAAGTGCAACAGCAGCATTTGCTAAAACAACGGCATTTTGATCTTCAGAACCAGATCCTTCTAATATATTTCTGAATATTTTTGCAGATTGCTGAGCAGAAACACCACCCAAAATGTTTTGAGGATCAATAGGATTGAAACCTAAATCTTTTGAAGAATAAATGGTTTCTCCGTCCTTTGTGATGATTTTGCTGTCGGCAGTTAAGCTGATTTCATCGTATCCATCCAATCCGTGAACAATTGTAAATTCACGATTGTCTTTTTGAAGGAGATACTGGTAAATTCTCGCAATTTCTAAATTGTAAACTCCAATTACCGAAAACTGCGGTTTTGCAGGATTCACCAATGGACCCAGCAAATTGAAAAACGTTCGCAGTCCTAATGATTTTCTTAATGCACCTACAGATTGCAAAGCAGGATGAAAGTAAGGAGCGTGCAAAAAGCAGATATTGGCTTTTTCTAAATCTTCATTCAGACTGGCTGAATCGTTGCGAAACTGATACCCCAATTCTTCTAAAACATTTGAGGAACCTGTAATCGCAGATGCACCATAATTACCGTGTTTGGTTACTTTTTGTCCGGCTCCTGCAATCACAAAACTTGCAAGAGTAGAAATATTAATGGTGTTTTTACCGTCACCGCCTGTTCCTACAATATCTAAGGCATCACTTGCATCAATATCTACGGGAACAGCCATTTTCAAGAGAGCCTGTCGGAAACCGTCAAGTTCGTTTAGGGTGATGTTCCGCATTAGAAAAACGGTTATAAATGCTGTAACTTCTGCCGTGTTGAATTTATTTTGAGCAATCTCAATCATAATTGCCTTTGCTTCAGATTTTGACAAAGTATGATGATTGAAAAGGTATTCTAGTATTTCTTTCATAAGGGTTTATTTCTTTCATAAGGGTTTATTTAGTTCAGAAGAAAATTTCTGATAATCACATCTCCTTCCGGTGTTAAAATACTTTCCGGATGAAACTGAACGCCGTGTACATCGTAAGTTTTATGCTGCAGTGCCATGATCATTCCGTCGTTATCTACTGCGGTAATTTCTAATTCTTCGGGGAAATTTTCATTATTCACAGCCCAACTGTGGTATCTTCCTACTTCGATTTCTTCGGGGAGATTTCTGAATAATTTTACATTTTCTCTTGTCGTTTTCGATGAAGTTGCTACTCCGTGATAAATCTCTGAAAGATTGATTAAATTTCCTCCAAAAGCTTCCGCAATCGCCTGTTGACCGAGACAAACTCCCAAAATACTTTTTGTGGGTGCATATTTTTTAATTAAATCCAATAAAATTCCGGCTTCTTCAGGAATTCCCGGTCCAGGTGAAAGAATTATTTTATCATATTTTTCAATTTCTTCTAATGATATTTCGTCATTACGATAAACATCTACTTTTTGATCTGTAATTCTCTCAATCATCTGAACGAGATTATACGTGAAACTGTCGTAGTTATCAAAAACTAATATTTTAGTTGATTGTTGTTGGTTATCGGTTGTTGGTTTTATAGTGTCTGTCATTTTGTTTCTTTTTAATAATTAATTTGCAACTAATTTCTCCGCCTTTTCAACTGCTTTTTTCAAAGCATTCAATTTGTTGTTGACTTCTTCAAGTTCGTTTTCGGGAATCGATTTTGCAACCAGTCCAGCTCCTGCCTGATAATACAATGTATTGTTTTTGCTCAGAAAAGTTCTTATCATAATTGCCTGATTACAGTCGCCATTTAAACCGATCATTCCGATGCAACCACCATAATAACCGCGGGAGTCTTTTTCGTACTCATCAATAAGCTGAAGAGCTTTGTATTTTGGCGCTCCGCTTAAAGTTCCCTGAGGAAAAGTGGAAGAAACAACTTCGAAAGGATTAATGTTTTCTTCCAAATCTGCCAACACTTCGCTCACCATGTGAATAACGTGAGAAAAAAGCTGAATTTCTTTTAGTTTGGTAACCATTACATTTTTTCCCATTTTCCCCAAATCATTTCGGGCGAGATCTACAAGCATTGTGTGTTCTGCATTTTCTTTCGGGTCTTTTTTTAGAGCTTCCGCAGAAAGCAAATCGGTTTCAAAATCATTAGTTCTTTTGAAAGTTCCTGCAATTGGGTGAATTACGGCTTTGTTGTTTTTTATAATCAATTGACTTTCTGGGCTTGATCCGAATAATTTATAATTGCCATAATCGAAAAAGAAAAGATAAGGTGAAGGATTGATGTTTCTTAAAGCACGATACACATTAAACTCGTCTCCTTTAAATTTTTGCTCAAATCTTCTGCTTAAAACCAATTGGAAAACATCGCCCCTCATACAGTGTTTTTGAGCCAATTTTACCAACGCCAGATATTCTTCGTCAGTAAGATTAGATGTTTCTTCATCTATTTTTTCAAATGGAAAAACGATGGAATTTTTATTTTTAATTAAATTTTCCAGTGTGTAAGATTCAGATTTTACCCCTTCAATTTCGTTTTCTATCAAATGCATTTCATCATTATAATGATTAATCGCAATAACGTATTGATACAATCTGTAACGAAGAATTGGGATTTCCACTTCTTTACTTTGAGGTTTGAAATTTATTTTTTCAAAAAGCGGTATCGCATCAAAACTTGTATAGCCAAATAAACTTTGAGCTGTTTCTTCTATTTTATCCTGCGTTTTTTCGCACACAAATACTTTTGAAAAATCATTCAACAAATCGGTTACTTTTATATTGTCTAGAGATTTTTTCTCTGGATTTTCATTCGGAAATTTTACTTCAAACTCATGAAGGTTCTTGATCTCAATTCCTGCAATTGCATTAATGGCTATGAATGAAAAATTATTGTCCGTACTTTTAATATCAGAACTTTCGAGTAAAATAGTATCTCTGAATTTATCGCGAATCTGCAGATAAATATTCATAGGTGTCTGTAGATCGCCCAACGATTTTCTCGAGGTAGTTTTTATATTGATTTTGTTGCTAAACATTGTATTGATTTTTTAAAATAATGGACAAAAAAAAGACTTCAACGCAATCGTCAAAGTCTTGTATGTTTTTCTATAAAATTCAGGTTGTAAGTTAACAACATGACAATAGCATCAGACCCGACGAAGAGTTTGAATGCCACCACCAAAAATTGTTAACTGAATTATTCATACAGCAAATGTAAAACTTTTTTTAATATTAGAAATGAAAAAGTGAAAAATATTTTTTGTTTCATAAAATTGGTTGATTTACGATTTTAAAAAATGCTTTAAATCGCGTATTTAAAAGTTTATTTTTATATTTTTGTCATCAAATTTAAAAAACAAAGAAATCGCACTGCGCTTTCATTAACAAGTAAAAAATATATGAAAAAAGTATTAGCTATCGCATTTATCGGAACTTTATTCGTAGCGAGTTGTTCAAAAAAAACTGACAAATCTTTACAGGACAGTAATGTTATGCTGGAAGAGCCTGCCGCTCCAACAGTGGTAACAGATTCTACTGCTAAAACAGACAGTACTCCTGCTGCAATCCCGGCTCCGTCGCCATCTACAGATTCTACAGCTACAAAATAATGAAAAAACTGTTTTTGACAGGAATGGTAAGTTTACTTATTATTTCCTGTTCCAAAAAAGAAAATTCAGAAATACAGCCATCATCTGATGTTTCTACGCCTGTTATGGAAAATGTTTCCGGACAGAGTTTAATAGAAGCATCAGATTGTATGTCGTGTCACAATGCAGATGAACGAATGATAGGACCTTCATACAAAGAAATTGCTGAGAAATATTCTGGAAAAGATATTGAAATGTTGGCTTCAAAAATCATAGAAGGCGGAAGCGGAGTGTGGGGAAATGTTGCGATGCAGCCTCATCCGCAGATTTCAAAAGCTGACGCGAAAAAAATGGTGGAGTATATTCTAAGTCAGAAAGTCTCAAAATAACATCAAGTTTGGTTTTTTTAGATCAAATTTAAAACTGAAAACATTTAGATGACTGCTGAAAAATCAAATCTGCATCCGAGAAATCTGCATCGTAATTCTTACGATTTTGATGAACTTATTTCTTATGTTCCGGATTTGAAACAGTATGTTTTTGTGAATGCTTATCAAACTTCTACCATCAATTTCAGCATTCCTAAAGCTGTTAAGTTGCTGAACAAAGCTTTGTTATTAAAGTATTATGGCGTCAAAAATTGGGATATTCCGGACGGAAATCTTTGTCCGCCAATTCCCGGAAGAGCAGATTATGTACATTATCTTGCAGATTTACTGGCTGAACATTCTAATGAAATCCCAAAAGGATTAGCAGTAAAAGGTCTGGATATAGGAACAGGAGCCAATCTTGTTTATCCTTTAATTTCGCATCAAACTTACGGCTGGGAAATCACAGGAAGCGATATTAATAAGAGTTCGCTCGAAAATGCTCAAAAGATTTTGGATGAGAATCCAGATTTTTCATCAAATATTCATTTGAAATTCCAGCCAGATCCTAATTTTATATTCAAAAATATTGTTCATTCTGGGGATAAATTCACTTTTTCAATGTGTAATCCGCCTTTCCACGATTCTGAAGAATCTGCAATAAAAGGAAATCTCAGGAAAACAAAAAATCTTAATAAATCTAAGAGTCCGAAAACCAATCTTAATTTCAGCGGACAACAATCTGAATTGTGGTGCGAAGGAGGTGAGTTGGCTTTTATCTCAAAAATGATTGATGAAAGCGTTCTGTATTCTTCTCAAATTCTTTGGTTTACGTGTCTGGTTTCCAAAAAAGAAAATCTTTTTAAACTGAGCTCACTTCTAAAAAAAGCAAAAGCAATCGAAGTGAGAACCATAGATATGGCTCAAGGTCAGAAAATCAGCAGAATTTTGGCTTGGACTTTTATTTCTCAAAATAAAAGAAGTAATTTTTAAGTTTTTTTCTATTTGGGCAGCTTTATCCGCCTTCCACTCCCAATCTTTTGTTCGTCGTTCCTCCTCACAAAAGGATTTCCGTTCAAGTCGGGCTGCAGTTTTGTGATATATAGAAGCTTATTAAAAGTTTGTCATTTTGTAGGAATTTAGATTATATTTCATAAAAATTTGTTGAGATTCCTGCGGAATGACAAACTCGTGTTATAAAAATTATCATTAAAATTTAACTTCCATAAACCTATAAAATTCACTATTTTTGCAATTCGAAAAAAAATCGAATTATAATGCAATTATCAGAACAGGAAATCATTAGAAGAGAAAAGCTGAACAAGCTTGTTGAAATGGGAATCAATGCATTCCCGGCAGAAGAATACACGGTTACAGATACTACAGAATCTATAAAACAAGATTTTTCTGAAAGTAAACAGGTGAAGATTGCGGGAAGACTGATGTCTCGCCGTATTCAGGGAAAGGCTTCTTTTGCTGAGTTGCAGGATTCTACAGGTAAAATTCAGGTGTACTTCAACAGAGACGAAATCTGTACTGGAGAAGATAAAACTTTGTATAATGACGTTTACAAACACCTTTTAGATATTGGTGATATTATCGGTATAGAAGGAGAATTGTTTACTACTCAGGTTGGTGAAATGACGGTTTTGGTGAAAAATTTTACTTTGCTTACCAAATCTTTACGCCCGCTTCCACAAGCGAAAACTGACGAAAATGGAGTAGTGCATGATGCATTTAACGATCCGGAAATGAGATACAGACAGCGTTATGTAGATTTAACGGTGAATCCTCAAGTGAAAGAAATTTTTGTGAAAAGAACAAAATTGTTCAATGCCATGAGAACTTTCTTCAACGATGCAGGATATTTTGAAGTTGAAACGCCAATTTTGCAGTCAATTCCAGGTGGAGCTGCAGCAAGACCATTTATTACACATCACAATGCTTTAGATATTCCATTATATTTAAGAATTGCCAACGAACTATATCTGAAAAGACTAATCGTTGGTGGGTTTGATGGTGTTTACGAATTCTCGAAAAACTTCAGAAATGAAGGGATGGACAGAACGCATAACCCGGAATTTACAGCAATGGAAATTTATGTAGCATACAAAGACTACAACTGGATGATGGATTTTACAGAGAAATTGCTGGAATTCTGTGCAACATCTGTAAACGGAAATGCAGAATCAACTTTCGGAGAACATACAATCAGTTGGAAAGCACCTTATCCAAGAGTTTCTATGACAGAAGCAATTCAAAAATATACAGGTTTTGATATTACGGGAAAATCTGAACGGGAATTGTTCGACTTCGCAAAATCTATTGGGATTGATGTCAATGAAACGATGGGGAAAGGAAAATTAATCGATGAAATTTTTGGTGAGAAATGTGAAGGAAACTTTATTCAGCCGACTTTCATTACCGATTATCCGATTGAAATGTCGCCTTTAACGAAAAAACACAGAAGCAAAGAAGGTCTTACAGAGCGTTTTGAATTGATGGTTTGTGGTAAAGAAATTGCGAATGCGTATTCGGAATTAAATGACCCGATTGATCAGAGAGAGCGTTTTGAGGAGCAATTGAAATTAGCTGAAAAAGGAGATGATGAAGCAACTGGATTTATTGATGAAGATTTCCTGAGAGCTTTGGAATACGGAATGCCACCAACTTCCGGTTTAGGAATTGGTATGGACAGATTGATTATGTTCTTAACCAATAATCCTTCAATTCAGGAAGTATTATTCTTCCCTCAAATGCGACATGAAAAAGCAGTGCCGCAGATTGAATTGGGAGAAGATGAACATTTGATTCTTGATATTTTAAAATCAGGCGAGCAAATCGCTTTATCTGAAGTGAAAACTTTAAGTAAATTATCCGGTAAAAAATGGGATAAAGCTTCTAAAACTTTAACGAAAGGAAACTTGGTAAAAGTTGAGAAAATTGATGATAATGTTTTGATGAAACTTGTTTAAGATTTACAGTTAATTAAACTACAAAATAAATTCCTGAAAAATTCTTTCAGGAATTTTTATTTCTCACAAACTACAAATAAATATTTCTCGTTTTAAAGAAAAAGACTAATGAAAATCTTTGTAATTATTCTATTGTTTTTCATTTCAATTAAAGTAGATGCACAAATGCTTGCTTCTGTTTATTTTAAAAATAACAGTTACGAACTTAATAAAGAATCTAAAACAAAACTAGATAGTTTGTCTCAGCTGAAAAGCAATCTCACATTCAGAATTTTTGGAAACTGCGATCCTTCGGGAAATATAGAACTTAACAAAAAATTATCTGAAAACCGTGCAAATGCAGTCAGTGAATATTTAAAAAATAAGATTAGGAGTAATATTAAATTAGGAAATACAGTAGGTTTAGGAATCGAAAAACAAATTAATGATAACAGTACAGAAGAGCTGAGAGAGAAAAACAGAAGAGTAGATATTTTTATTGAGAAAGTATTCGCTAAAGGAGAAAAAATTTCAAGAAAAATATTGCCGAGTTTTTTGAGTACAAAAATCGCTCAGATGAAAGTAAAAAATACATTTTCTCTTCCTGATGTCAATTTTATTGGAGGTCGTCATGTTTGGCTTCCAAGCGGGAATTCTAATCTTTTGAGGCTTTTAAAAATATTAAAAGAAAATCCCTCACTTGAAGTAGAGCTTCAAGGTCATATCTGCTGTGACTACGATAATTTTGATGGTGAAGATGCCGATTTGGGAACTTTCAACTTATCATGGACGAGAGCCAATGCAATTAAAGAATTTTTACTGAAACAGGGAATTGAATCAACCAGAATAAAAGTGAGCGGATTGGGACATCTCAATCCCGTCATTTATCCAGAAATCACAGAATCAGACAGAATGAAAAACTGGAGAGTAGAATTGGTTTTGCTAAAGAAATAATTCTCAATCTAACTTTTTTGAGGCTTTTGTGAATGAAAACATCAAATAAAACAAAAACGGTAAAATAAATAATGAACCCAACATTAAAGCCCATCCTAAAGCGGTAATTGTTTTTGGTGCTGCAATATGTTTCAATAAAGAAAGGTGTTCTCCGTTTCCTAGTAAAATAATATCAGGATTGTGTTGATACGTTGCTGCCACTAAAATCATAATCATCTGAAAACCCGCCAAAGCTCGTACCGGAAGAAGTTTTTTATTGTTCATAGCTTTTAAGATTAAACCTAAAGCAACGGTAGCAAATGTAACTGCCATAACGCCTAAAGGTTTTGAAAATACCCATTTCACCAAAGGAATACCAGAAAAATAAGCAGTTGCAAAAACCAATATTCCTGTAATAACCACAAAAATCATGGTTTGATGAGATTTTTTGATCATTAAATTGAGTTCCAGTCGGTCATTTGTTTCTCTTAACGAAAAAATAGAAGCCAGATAAGCGCAAAGTGCCACTACAAAAAAGCCAACAGAAACTCCAAACCAATTGAGCCAACTGAAAATATATGAATCTAAGAATGTGGTGGCATCTGGATTGATCGATTGCGAAACAGTGGCAGCTCCTATCAATCCTAAGAAAAATGGTGTTAATAAACTCGCATAATAAAATATCTGGGTATAAATAATCTGCCAATCGTCTTTCACGGCATCATAATGCCTGAAAGTAAATGCCGTACCTCTCGCAATAATCCCTAAAAGCATTAAAACTAAGGGAATATGAAGATAAGTTGACATCGTGGTATAAATTTCAGGAAAACCTACGAAGAGAATTACAATAGCAATAATCAGCCACATATGATTAGCTTCCCATACAGGAGCAATCGACTCGTACATTATTTTTTCGGTGTACTTTCTGTTTTTCTTTTTGGTCATGAGTTCTACAATTCCTGCTCCAAAATCAGCTCCACCCAAAATTAAATACAGACATACGGAAAGCCATAGAAAACCAATTACAACGTAAATCATGATTTTTTGTTTTTAAGATTAAACTGCTCATCGGTTGGATCATAGAGTTTAGGAACCATCTGAATTTGTCTTCTCAGGAGAAAGATAATAATTAATGACAATGAAATAAAAATTGCTGTGAAGAAATAAAAAGAATACTGAATTCCCGGCATCGGTGTCACGGCATCTGCAGTTCTCATGATTCCGTAAATAATCCACGGTTGTCTACCGACTTCAGTTACCGTCCATCCTGCTTCAAGAGCAATATATCCAAAAGGTGTTGCAAAAAAGAATGTTTTTAAGAACCAGTTTTTTGTCAGCCAATGTTTTTTGAAAAAGAAAGCATACAAATATAAACTTCCGATGCAGATCATTATAACTCCGAAGAAAATCATGATCTGAAAAGAGTAGTGTACTACAGCAACAGGTGGCCATTCATCTCTTGGGAAATCATTTAAACCTTTTACTTCTGCATTAAAATCATTGCTTACCAGAAAACTTAATACTTTCGGAATTTTTATTGCATAATTAATCTCACCCTTTTCTTCATCAGGAATTCCTCCCAGAACGAAAGCTGCACCTTTTTCAGTTTCAAAATGAGCTTCCATTGCTGCTAATTTTATAGGCTGTCTTTCGGCGACAGATTTTGCAGCAACATCACCGCTTAATGGAGCACCGAAAGCACCAATAAGTGCAAAAGCAGCAGCAATTCTAAACGCTTTGGTGTGAAATTCAACATTCTTTTTTCTCATGATTAAATAAGCATGAACTCCCGCAACTGCAAATCCTGTAGCGCAAAAAGCAGCAACCGTCATGTGTAAGGCCTGCGGAAACCAAGCTTCGTTAAACATTGCTTTGATAGGGTTTATATTTATATATTCTCCATTAATATAATCGAAACCAGAAGGAGAATTCATCCATGCATTGGCTGCGACAACTAAAATTCCTGAGGCTAATCCGCTTAAACCGATTAAAAATCCGCAAAACCAGTGAAACCATTTATTAAATTTATCCCAACCGTAAAGAAAAAAACCAATGGCGATGGCTTCTATAAAAAAGGCTGTTCCTTCGAGAGAAAATGGCATTCCGAATATAGGACCTGCATGTTTCATAAATCCCGGCCAGAGTAATCCCAATTCAAAAGAAAGCATCGTCCCAGAAACGGCTCCGGTTGCAAAAAGAATGGCAACACCTTTACTCCACGCTTTGGTAAGACCTTTATATATTTCGTTTCCGGTTTTCAAATATTTCCAGTGCGCAAAAGCCATCAGAAAAGGCATTACCATACCTACACAGGCAAATATGATGTGAAAACCTAAAGAGAGGGCCATTTGTGCGCGTGCTGCAATGAAATCGTCCATAAATTTTATTTTACCTCATTAAAGTTAAGGATAAATCTCTGAGCTAAAATATGATTTAAAACATCCTTGGAAATCAGTATTTTCATCTTAACTTTGATAGTTTTTTATTCTTGAAAACCGCTTTTTTAACTAAGATAGCAAACTGTTTTTTGATATATTTTGTCTTTCATAAGTCGAAAAAAATCACGATATTTGTAGGTCTTTGCATTAAGCAAATATTTCAATTTTATATGAGTCAAAAACAATATACAGCAAGTAGTATCCAGGCATTAGAAGGCATGGAACACGTTCGATTAAGACCATCTATGTACATTGGTGATGTAGGAGTAAGAGGTCTTCATCATTTGGTTTATGAAGTAGTGGATAACTCTATTGACGAAGCTCTTGCAGGGCATTGCGATACGATCTTAGTAACCATTCATGAGGGAGAGAGTATCTCTGTAAAAGATAATGGTAGAGGAATACCTGTAGATTTCCACGAGAAAGAGCAAAAATCTGCACTTGAAGTGGTAATGACAAAAATTGGAGCCGGAGGAAAATTTGATAAAGATTCTTATAAAGTTTCCGGTGGTCTTCATGGAGTAGGTGTATCGTGTGTGAATGCACTTTCTACCTTATTGATCGCAACGGTAAGCCGTGATGGTAAATTGTATCAGCAGAAATATTCTGAAGGTAAAGCACTTACGGAAGTTGAGGAAATAGGAACTACAGACGAAAGAGGAACGGAAGTTTTCTTTCAGCCGGACGGAACTATATTTCAGGAATTAGTATATAATTATGATACTTTAGCGGCAAGATTAAGAGAGCTATCTTTCTTAAATAAAGGAATCACCATTACTTTGGTTGACGAAAGAGAGCCGAATGAAGACGGATCTTTCCCTTCTGAGATTTTTCATTCTGAAGGTGGTTTAAAAGAATTTGTAGAATTCATTGACGGTAATCGTGAGTCTATTATGGAAAACGTAATTTTCATGGAAGGTGAAAGAGAAAATATTCCTATTGAAGTTGCCATGCGTTACAACACTTCATTTAGTGAAAATCTGCATTCTTATGTAAATAATATCAACACTCACGAAGGAGGAACTCACCTTGCTGGTTTCAGACGTGCTTTAACAAGAACGTTGAAAAAATATGCAGATGATCTGGGAATTCCTGCTAAAGAAAAAGTGGAAATTACTGGAGATGACTTCCGTGAAGGCTTAACGGCTGTAGTTTCTGTAAAAGTAATGGAGCCTCAGTTTGAAGGACAGACTAAAACTAAATTAGGAAACTCTGAAGTTTCAGGAGCTGTTGATAAAATTGTAGGCGAAATGTTAACCAACTTCTTGGAAGAAAATCCAAACGAAGCAAAACTTATTGTACAGAAAGTTGTCTTGGCTGCAAAAGCAAGACAAGCTGCAAAGAAAGCTCGTGAAATGGTTCAGAGAAAATCTCCGATGGGAGGTTCTGGTCTTCCTGGAAAATTATCTGACTGTTCTTCCAAAGATCCAGCTGAATCTGAATTGTTCCTTGTAGAGGGAGATTCCGCAGGTGGAACTGCAAAGCAGGGTAGGGACAGACATTTTCAGGCAATTCTTCCTTTAAGAGGTAAAATTCTGAATGTTGAAAAATCTATGCTTCATAAAGTTTATGATAACGAAGAGATTAAAAACATTTATACTGCTTTAGGAGTTTCTGTAGGGACTGAAGAAGATAGCAAAGCTCTGAATTTGGCTAAATTAAGATACCATAAAGTAGTGATCATGACCGATGCCGATATTGATGGTTCTCACATCTCTACTTTGATTCTTACTTTCTTCTTTAGATTTATGAAAGAAATGATCGAGAATGGTTATATTTATATTGCACAACCTCCTTTATATTTATTAAAGAAAGGAAACAAAAAAGTATATGCTTATAACGAGAAAGAACGTGAAGAATTGACTTTAGAAATGGCTCCAGATGGAAAAGGTGTTGAAGTTCAGCGTTATAAAGGTCTTGGGGAAATGAATCCTGAACAGCTTTGGGAAACTACATTAAACCCTGAACACAGAATATTGAAGCAGGTAACTATTGACAATGCTGTAGAAGCAGATAATGTTTTCTCAATGTTGATGGGCGATGAGGTTCCACCAAGGAGAGAATTTATCGAAAAGAACGCAAAATATGCGAAGATTGATGTTTAATCATTTTCTAAAGTATAATTTTAAAGACTTCATTTTTAATGAAGTCTTTTTTTTTGAGTTTGAAAACTAGCAAACCTCATGTTCATGAAAATTATTTAACGTTTTATTAAGAATTTTTCTATTTTTGGGGAAATTAAAATACCATGATGAAATTTCTTTGCATTGGTGCTTTTTCTTTAGCATCATTATATTATTCGCAAAGCTATCCGGTTTCAGAAATTGCTGAAAATCTTAAGAAAAATGCCAGTGCAGTAGTGCGAAATGAAAGTACAGTTGTAGAAATTAATAAAATTGATGAAATTGTTTATAAAAACCTTTCTGTAATTACCATTTTAAATAAAGATGCAATAAGTTATTCTATTCCTAAAATTTTTTATGAAAAAGGAGATGTAATTTCAAATGTAAAAGTGACTATATTTGATGACAAGGGCGCTAAAATGAAAAGTTTCTCAAAAAGCGATTTTTCAGATATGGCAGCCAATTCTCAGGGAACTTTCTATTCCGATAACAGAGTGATGGCTTTGCCATACACACCGACATCATTTCCTTATACAGTAGAGTTCAGCTACGAGCAGAAAGATCAAAATACTGTTTTTATTCCGGATTTTACACCATTCGATTCTTATAATATTTCTTTACAGAAGAGCAGTTTTAAAATCATCAATAAATCGGGGATTAATCTTCGTACAAAAACTTACGATTCACCATTTCAATATGCTGCTGTACAAATACAGGATAACGGAAATGAAAAATTGTATACATATCAAAATATTCCTGCAATTGATAATGCAGAATTGGTTCCCAATCCGCAGAAAATTTTACCAAAGGTGAGTTTTTCACTAGATCAGTTTAATTTAGTTGGGAAAAAAGGAAACATTACTTCTTGGAAAGATTTCGGACTTTGGTATCATAATAATCTCTTAACGCCTGTGTCGGTTTCTACACCACAGATAAAATCTGAAATTGCAGCACTTCATCTTTCAGGAAGTACAGAAGAAAAGGTAAAAAAAATCTATCAGTACATGCAGAGCAAAACCCGATATATTTTTGTGGCTTTAGGAATTGGCGGTTGGCAACCGATGATGCCGGATGAAGTTCAAAAAAAAGGTTATGGAGATTGTAAAGGACTCAGCAATTACATGAAAACTCTTTTGGATGAAGCTGGAATTCCGTCTTATTATGCGATTATTAATTCAAATTCTTCACCGATAAGCTTTGATGTAGATTTTCCTAAAATGGCAGGAAATCATGTAATCTTAGTAGTTCCTACCGAAAAAGGAAACATTTGGTTAGAAAATACATCTCAGGATATAGCTTTCAATCATTTAAGTTACAGTACGACAGATAGAAATGTATTAGCAGTAAAATCTACAGGAATCGATATTATGGAAACTCCTTCTTATACTTCACAGCAAAGCAAGGAGAAACAAGTGCTTACTGTTCAGATCAATCCGGATAAAACAATCACAGGCAAAGGAAAATTTTCTTACACTGGGAATCAGTATGATTTTAATTTATTTTATGTTTCACTTTCACAGAAAGAAAAAAATGATGCTGTAAAATCTAAGTTTTCCCATTTGAATTTTGAAAATGTGGAAATGAATAATTTCACCAACAATAAAGATCTTGCTTCTATTGATTTTGATTTGAATTTTAAAGCTTCGAATTATTCTAAAGCGATGGGAGACAGTTTTATTTTCAGAGCAGTTCCTATTTATTCTTCAGGCTTTTATCATACTGATGAAAATCGTCAACTTCCCTTTGAAAACAGATTTTCTTATGAAGATGACTATGAAATCGAATATCAAATTCCCACAAATTATGTGGTTGAAGAAATGCCGCAAAACGGACTTATAACATCAGATTTCGGAACTTATCTTATCTCATTTCTGAAAAAAGAGGATAAAATTATTGTCAAAAGAAGTGTAAATATTAAAAAAGGTATTTATTCTAAAGAAAAATACAATGAGTATGTTAATTTCAGAAAAAAAATAATAAGTGCCGATAATTCAAAAATTCTAATATCCAAAAAATCATAATAATGAACAAAATACTTTTTGTTGTTTGCGCAAGTGCGATAAGTTCAGCAACATTTGCGCAGAAACATGAGTTTCTTAAAATGCCGAAATTCACGATTGAAGATTTAAAAAAAGCAAAATCGAATATCGATGAGAAAGCTCCTGCCGAAATTCTTTACCGTTCCATACATTATCGTGTAGATCCTTATAACGGACAATTAATAAAGCAATATGCTTACAGAGTAAAAATCTACGACAAAGATAAATCTGAAAGTTGGCTCAATCTTGAAATTCCTATTCGTGAAAATAGTGCAGGAAGCAGAGAAACACTCAACTCTATAAAGGCTTATGTTTACAATCTTGAAAATGAAAAAATAGAGGAAACAAAAGTTGATAAAAGCTCAAAATTCAAGTCGAAAGAAAATAAATATACGACCGTAAATAAATATGCTTTCCCGAATATCAAAAATGGATCGGTGATTGAGTATCAATATGAAGTTATTTCACCTTTTTTGTATGAAATTCCTTTGATTTATATGGAATTAGATACTCCGTCAATGTATTCAGAATATGTGTTGGATGCACCTACCAACATGTCTTACAACATTGATTTTACAGGGAGCTTAAAACCAAAACATCAAAAAGTAGGTGAAGAATTTTTCTATGGAGCAGATTCTAAAACCTACAGATTTGCATACGAAAATGTAAAAGCCTTTAAAGATGAAAAATTTGTAAAAAACAGTGATAATTACAGAACAAAAATTCGTGCAGAGTTGCATTCTACATTCTTTAATAATGGTTTGAAGACCTACACTTCTACTTGGGAAGACATCAGAAAAAAACTTTGGGAAGATGAAGAATTTGGTTTGCAATACAAGAAGGACAAACTGGTAAAAGATTTGCTTCCTAAAAATATCTCTGAGGAAAAAGATGAATTGAAAAAAGCAAATTTTATTTTCGATTTCGTTAAAAATACTTATACATGGAACCATACTGCAGGATTCTATACCGAAAACGGACTTAAAGAACTGGCGAAAACCAAAACAGGAAATACGGGTGATCTTAATCTCATGCTGATTAATATGTTGCGCAGTGAAAACTTAAAAGCGTACCCTATTTTAATTTCTACTGTAGGAAACGGTTTTGTTAATCTTACTTTTCCAAACGTCGGAAACTTTAATTATGTGATTGCAGCTGTAGAAATTAATAAAAATGTATATCTGTATGATGCGACCTCAAAACAGTCAAAAGAAGGAATTCTTCCGAGCAGAGTCTGGAATAGTAACGGACTTTTGTTAAGAGATGATAAAGCCGAGGTAATTTCTCTTAACAACATTAAAACAAGCTATTCTACCCATACTACAAAAGCGAAAATAAATCCGGATGGTATAGTAACAGGACAATATCAGGATCAGGATGAAGGTTTATTCGCTTTGAATGCAAAAGAAAATTTTGATGAAAATCCGGATAAATATAAAAAACAGTACAAAGAAAATTTCTCGGTAGACTTTTCTAATATTAGTTCCAGAGTTTTAGATACGGGGGAATTCAGATCTACCATGAATTTTGAATCGAGTAATTTGATTGACGATCTTGGAAAAAGAAAAATAATCAATCCTCTTTTGTTTTTGCATCAGACAAGCAATGATTTTGATCAGCAGGAAGAAAGAAAATATATGATAGATTTTGTTTCGCCAATTAGCAAAACTAAAATTGTAGAAATAGAAATACCTGAAGGATATGATGTTGCAGATTTACCGAAAAGCAAAAAAATCGTAACAGAAGACAAAGAGATAAGCTATTCTTACACAGTAGAGAAAAAAGATAATAAAATTCTTACGGTTTCTACGTATGAGATTGCAAGTGCAGATTATCCTAAAGAATATTATCCTGCTTTCAAACAAATCTGGAAGGTAATTTCAGACAGTGAAAATCAAGTGATGAGTCTTATCAAAAAATAGATAATCAAAAATTAATTTAAATATTTAAAAACCATTCATCTTTTTGAATGGTTTTTGCATTGTTAAGAGAAATAATTAATTATGAAAAAAACATTGTCGATTCTGGTATTTTCTGCATTATTTGCCGTTACATCTTGTAAAAAAAAAGATTCTCAAAATAATTCTCAATCTAATACTTCTGAAGTAAAAGGAACGGATAAATTTGTTGTAGATTCTGTTAAATTAAGTGATTCTGTAAAAATTAACAATTTATTATCGTTAAAATATGAATCTAAAATGCTTGTTTTTCCTTCTATTAAAGACAAAACCCTTTTAGACAGCATTTATTTTGATAAAAAAGGAATAACAGATTTTTCAAAACAGGGATTACAGACCTTTTTAGATAAAGATAAAAATGAATATTTCGCTTCTGTAAAAGAAAAAGATAATGATTGGATTGCAGATATTCAGCGTCCTCAGAATTGGGATACAGGATATTTCATGAAACTGAAATCAAATACAAATGATTTTCTGCAGATAGAGTATATGTTTTCTTCTTATGAAGGCGGAGCGCATGGAAATTATGGATTTTCTGAAAGAGTTTTCGATCTGAAAAATAATAAACGAGTTAGTTTAAAAGATATTACTACAATGCCGAAAGCAAGACTGGAAGCACTTTTAATGAAAAATATCAATAACATTCCGAGTGGAACTACAGATTCTCAAGGAGATGTGAAGAGTTCTGATATGCTTTTACTGAAAACAATTCCTGCAAATGAAAACTTCTATTTTGACGAGAAAAATTTGTATTTCCATTACAGTCCGTACGAAATTGCAGCTTTTGCAGCAGGTGATATTATAATTCCTGTTTCTTGGGAAGAATTGAAAGGAACACTTACTCCGCAATTTAAAGAAAGAATGAAAATTAACTAATATAATGCTTCCAAATCAGGAAGCATTTTTTATTTTTGTGACAATGGAAAAAGTAGCTTTTATTATCAATCCTTTTTCGGCGAAAAAGAATTATCAGCCATTTCTTAATGAGCTCAAAAAGAAAGTCGAAAATCCGTTATATTACATCTCAGAATCTATTCTGGGAACAGATGAATTCATCCAGAAACATTTTTCTGATACCGATATTTTTGTTGCAATCGGCGGTGACGGAACGATTTCCACTGTGGCTCAAAATCTTATTAATACAGAAAAAATTCTCGCAATTTTTCCTGCAGGTTCAGGAAATGGTTTTTCCAACGAAACACAGTTCAGTAAAAATTTAGATGAACTTTTAGAGAAATTAAATCAGAGAAAATCGAGAAAAATAGATACATTCACCGTAAACGGGCGATTATCGATCAATGTTTCCGGAACAGGATTCGATGGGAAAGTGGTAAAAGAATTTGAAAAAACAAGTCGGGGTTTTAAAAACTATATTAAGGTTTCCTTCAAAACATTTTTCAGCTACAAACCGATTAAACTGAAATTTTTTGATGAAAAATACCAAAAATATAATGGGAAATATCTCATGATAAATATTGCAAATACCCGTCAATTTGGTAACAATGCCTACATTGCGCCTATGGCGAGCAAAAGTGACGGGTTGGTAGATATGGTTTTGGTAAAAAAGTTTCCGTTAACGTATTCTGCGCTTTTTGCATTCAGGATGTTTACAAAAAAACTGAAAGATGATGATTATGTAACATATCTTCCGGTATCAGAAATAGATTTCAAAGTCAATACAAAAAACTGGCATCTTGATGGAGAATTCAATAAAATAAAATCACCGATTCATATCAAAGTACAACCGTCAAGTCTCACTATTCTTATCTAATTTATCAAAATAATAGATGGGTTTAGAATCAATTTTCTTTTCTCTATTTTCTTTAATCTATTTTAGGAGCTATTTCCCGCTTTCCGTTGCAATCTTTTTTTTCAAAAAAGGATTTTCACTTCAATCGGGGCTAGGATTTTCGTCTTCGATATAAAATCTTGTCTAAGTAATACGCAAAGTTTGTCATTCCGGAGGAATCTAAACTATGTTTTTATGCGATGTTGAGATTCCTCCGGAATGACAATTCGGATAGATCTTTTAGTAAATAAATTCGTAAATCAGACTTCCAACTTTTCCTCAATTTCACTTGGATGATCCAAGCAATATTGTAATTGATTTTTATCCAATTGCTTTTCCCAATTCGCAACTACTACGGTTGCAACAGAATTTCCAATAACATTGGTTAAAGCTCTACACTCACTCATGAATTTATCTATTCCCAATATTAAAGTCATTCCTGCAATCGGAATTTCAGGAACTACAGCAAGAGTTGCTGCTAAAGTTACAAATCCTGCTCCGGTAACTCCTGCAGCACCTTTTGAACTCAGCATCGCAACCAGAAGAAGCATCAGTTGCTTTTCGAGAGAAAGATCAATATTCAGAGCCTGAGCAATGAAGAGTGAGGCTAAAGTCATGTAAATATTCGTTCCGTCCAGATTAAAAGAGTATCCTGTCGGAACAACCAATCCTACAATCGCTTTTGAACAGCCTGCTTTCTCCAGCTTTTCCATAATTCCCGGAAGTGCAGATTCTGATGAACTTGTTCCTAAGACCAAAAGAAGTTCTTCTTTCAGATAATACATGAGTTTAAATATATTAAAACCATTGTACCATGCAACAGCTCCCAAAACCAAAACGATAAACAGGGCAGAAGTAATATAAAATGTTCCTACCAGAAAAATTAGATTCCAGACAGAAGCCAATCCGTATTTTCCTATGGTAAAAGCCATTGCTCCGAAAGCACCGATTGGAGCGAGTTTCATCAGCATATGAACAATTTTGAAAATCGGTGTTGCCAAGTCCTGCAGAAAATCTGTAATCCTTTGACTTTTCTCTTTTGTTAAAACCAATGCAACTCCCATTAAAATAGCAACCAAAAGAACCTGAAGGATGTTATCTCCAACCAACGGACTGAATAAAGTCTCAGGAATAATATTCATGATAAATCCGGTGAGTGTCGTATCATGAGCTTTTTGCTGATACTGGGAAATGTCTCCTGAAAGAGTTGCAGGGTCAATGTTTAAGCCTGATCCGGGATGTAAAATATTGCCAACAATCAATCCGATAATTAAAGCCAAAGTAGAAAATGTGAAGAAATAAATCATAGCTTTTGTAGCGATTCTTCCTACTTTTTTCAGATCGGTCATGTGTGCGATTCCTAAAGTAAGGGTGATGAAAATTACCGGAGCGATAATCATTTTCACCAATTTAATAAAACCGTCGCCCAATGGTTTCATTTTTTCACCCAATTCAGGATAAAAATTTCCCAATAGAATTCCTGCGATGATGGCGATGATGACCTGAAAATAAAGTTGCTGATAGATTTTTTTTGCTTTCAAAGCGTAAGTATTTAAAATACGAAAAGTAAGAAAATTACTTGGGAAAATATGATGCATGCAGCAAAAGTTTCGGCGGGGCTGAAAGCCCCGCCGAAACTAAATTTTGAATTCTCTTTGTCATTCTGACGAAGAAAGAATCTAAACAAAAGAAATTATTCCTTAATTACATTTGCATTTTACTCAGTATGAAAAAGTTATTCAACTGCCACAGAATCGTCACCTCGACCATCTGCAACAGCGTGAATATTTCCATTATCATCAATCAAAATAATTTCTGTTCTTCCGATTTGTCCCCATCTTTCGGCGTTGTAACCCAGTTTTTCCATGTCTTTTATAGTTGTTTCAGGAAAGTTTTTTTCAAAAGCAACCGTTTCCGGTAACCATTGATGATGGAATTTCGGAGCATTCACTGAAATATTGGCATTCAGTTTAAAATCTATTACATTGACGATCGACTGATAAACAGATGTCGGGATTGTAGTTCCACCAGGAGTTCCGACAATCATATAAGGTTTTCCGTTTTTCAAAACAATAGTAGGCGTCATTGATGACAGCATTCTTTTATTCGGCTGAATAGCGTTTGCTTCTCCACCAACCGCGCCAAACATATTAGGAACACCTGGTTTTACGGAAAAATCATCCATTTCATTGTTAAGGAAAAAACCGGCACCGGAAACAACTACTTTACTTCCGTATAATCCGTTTAGAGTAGTTGTTACAGCAGCAGCATTTCCATCTTTATCAATAACTGAAATATGAGTGGTTTCTGTAGATTCTTTAGGTTGTTTGATAATTTTTCCGACTTCCGAACTAGGGGTAGCTTTATCAAAACTAAAATTTTTCCATCTGTTTTTTAAATAATCTTCGGAAATCAGGAAGTTGGTTTTATCATTAATAAAATCCGGATCACCCATGTATTCTGCTCTGTCTGCAAACGCTCTTCTTTCTGCTTCTGTCATGATCTGAACAGCCTGTGTAGAATTCTGCTGATATTTTTCCAGATTTTCAAAGCCGGACATTTTCAGCATTTGAGCCAATAAAATACCTCCGCTTGAAGGCAAAGGCATTGATACGATCTGATTTCCTTTATAATCAAATTCTAATGCTTTTCTTTCGGCAACTTTATAGTTTTTTAAATCTTCAAGCGTAATGATTCCGTTTCCTTTTTTCATTTCAGCGACCAGAAGTTCGGCAGTTTTACCTTCATAAAAACCTTTCATACCCAATTTTTGAATTTGCTTTAGAGTTTCAGCTAATTCTTTTTGAACTAAAATATCCCCGGCTTTCCATGCTGCATCTTTTACAAAAGCATTTGACGTAGAATTATGTTTCTGAAAATGCTGTTTGTTGTTGTTCAATAAATTAGCTTCCTGTTCAGTAACAGCAAATCCCTTTTCTGCTAAATCAATTGCCGGCTGAATGATTTGATTCATAGGAAGTTTACAATATTTTAAGGTAGCAAAAAATCCTGCCACACTTCCCGGAATTCCTACTGCCAATCTTCCGTTTTGAGATAGATCTGTATTGGCATTTCCTTTTTTGTCCAGATACATATCTCTTGAAGCTTTTTTGGGAGCTGTTTCGCGATAATCTAATGTGAATTTTTCGCCATTATTTTTTACACCAACTAAAAAACCACCACCTCCAATATTTCCTGCTTGAGGATAGACTACAGCGAGAGCGTATTGTGTTGCAACAATTGCGTCATAGGCATTTCCTCCCATCTTCAGAATTTTCGCTCCGGTTTCACTCGCAAGAGGATGGGCAGAAACTACAGCTCCTTTATTTTTTACTTTAACTTCCTTTACAATGTTGATGTCTGTATATTGGGCATTATAAAGTGCTGAAGCTAAGAGGATAGTAAATAACAATTTTTTCATTTAAGTTGTCTTTTATTTTAATAAAATTATTTTGGATTGTTTTTTGAGAGCTAAATAAGAGGTCTCCTGACAAAAATTATACCCAAATTTACAATTTTGTTTTCTTGTAGTAGTCAAAATCTCTATTTTTGCTTTTACTCATCTAATAAAAAATTAAAATGGAATCCTTCACGGAAAAAATTCTCATTACAGGAGCTTTAGGGCAGATTGGCACAGAGCTTACCAATAGACTTGTAGAAATTCACGGAGCTGAAAATGTAGTCGCTTCGGGACTCGACAGATGGCAAAAAGACCTTACTTCTGCAGGATATTATGAAAGAATGGATGTTACTAATACGCAATTAGTAAGACAAGTCATCAAAGATTACGATATCACGACAGTTTATCATTTGGCATCGTTGTTATCCGGAACTTCTGAAAAACAACCGGTTTTTGCATGGAAACTGAATCTTGAACCTCTTCTTCATTTTTGTGAAATGGCAAAAGAAGGTTTGCTGAAAAAGATTTTCTGGCCAAGTTCTATAGCCGTATTTGGAAAGGGTATTCCTAAACATGATGTTGGTCAGGATGTAGTTTTAAATCCTACAACTGTTTACGGAATTTCTAAAATGGCAGGCGAAAAATGGTGTGAATATTATTTTGATAAATATGGTGTCGATGTGAGAAGTATAAGATATCCAGGTTTAATCTCATGGAAAACTCCTGCAGGTGGAGGAACTACAGATTATGCAGTAGAGATTTTTTATGAAGCGGTAGAAGAGGGGAAATATACAAGTTTTATTTCTGAAGATACTGCAATGCCAATGTTATATATGGATGATGCGATCAACGCAACTTTGAAATTAATGGAAGCTCCGAAAGAAAATTTAACGGTAAGATCTTCTTATAATTTGGGAGGAATGTCTTTCACTCCAAAAGAATTGGCGACAGAAATTAAGAAAGAAATCCCTGAATTTGAAATTGATTATAAACCAGATTTCAGACAGGCAATTGCAGATTCTTGGCCGTCATCAATTGATGATTCTGTAGCAAAAAAAGATTGGAATCTATCTTATGATTTCGGAATTTCTGAAATGTCTAAAGACATGATTAAGAATTTAAAAGTAAAATTAAATAAAAATTAATTATATAAAATTTTACTTTAAATAAATATGTTTTTAACTATTGATAATCAATAAAATATAAAATTTATCTAAAATTTAATTTAAATGGTATTGTTAACCTTTAATTTAGTAAATATTGAATCTGAAAACAAGAAAGGTTTTCAAATGAATGCTGAAGAGAGGTTAGAAATCACAGAATCTAATACGAAATCTATTCTGAGAATTTTAGATATTTATGAAACTAAAGCAAGTTTTTTTATTGAAATTTCAATCGTTGAAAATCTTAAAAATCTGATAAAAGCAATTTCTGCTCAAGGGCATGAAATTGCTTTTTACAATAAAAATTCTCCAGCTTCACAAATTGAAGCAGTCAAAAAAACAACTGAAGATTTTCTCGAAAAACAAATTAGAGGAATCCGTCAAAAGGAATTTAAAATTGATGAGACCGACTTGAAATTATTGGGATTTCATTATATTTCAAACATCGATCATGCAGATATTTTGTTTCCTTTTAAGCGTTTAAAAAGAGATTCTGCTATTACAGAAGAAAATGGGATGAGTATTGTTCCGGAAAGTATTTCACCTTACAGCCAGCTTCCGTATAATGATTTTGTGTTTCAGATTTTATCCATGAAATATTATCAGAATATGGTTTTTGAAACGCTGAAAAATGATGATTTTGTATTAGTTTATCTCGATTCGTGGCAATTTACAGACTTAGAGAAATATCAATTTAAAGTACCAATTTATCGCCGTTATAACAGCGGGAAAAAAATGGAAGATAAATTGGAGGAGTTTCTAACTTGGATCAATAAAAACGAAATGGCGACTTCCAGAATGAAGGATTATATTTTTTAATCGTTTAAACTTTATCTTTATTTTCTTCTAAAAACTCAATGATAGCCTCGTTTGCCATTCTTTCAATATCACCTTTTATATTTCTGTCTTTGTAATGAGAAAGTGCATATTGCTGAATATCCTTTGCCAAAGAATTTAAGTATTCCTTCCCTTGATTTTTATACTCATTGATTTCAATTTTGCTTAATTGAATTAGCATAGTGAAACCCACAAATGAGTAATTGCAGTTTACGTCAATATAATAGTTGTCGATTTCGTTTAGAAAAAACCACGCTTTATTTTCGGAATCAATTATTTTCATTAAAAATTTAATAAAATAAAATTATGAAAGTTCTAAAAGCGTAATCTCTGGCAAAACTCCAACTCTTCCAGGATAGCCCAAAACTCCAAAACCTCGGTTTACATAAAGTAATTTACCTTCACTTTCATACAAATCTGCCCATTTTGGGTATTTGTATTGTACAGGTGACCATTTAATGTTTTTTAAGTCTAATCCAAACTGCATTCCGTGAGTATGACCGGAAAGTGTAAGACTGATGTCTGCAGGATGTTTTTTAACCACATAATCGAAATGAGTAGGATCATGACTCATTAATATTTTTGCAGAGTTTTGCGGTACATTTTCCAGCGCTTTGTCAATCTTGCCAAACTGTGGAAAAGGTTTTAATCCCCAGTTCTCAACCCCTAAAATGTATAATTTTTCTCCGTTTTTGTCGATTGCACGGTTTTCGTTCATCAACATTTCAAAACCAGCCTGTCTTTCGTACTCAATTAGGTTTTCTAAATTTACCTTTTTTGCTTTTGGTGATTCCCAGGTTACATAATCTCCGTAATCATGGTTTCCGAGAACGGCAAATTTTCCGTCTTTCGCTTTAATTTTAGAAAAAAGTGGAATAAAGGGTTTGAATTCTTCTGAAACATTATTCACCATGTCTCCTGTAAATAAAACTAAATCAGCGTTTTGCTCATTAATTAAATCAATTGCATGTTGTAATTTGCTAGGATTGGCGAAACTTCCGCTGTGAACGTCTGAAATCTGAATGATTTTGTATCCTTTAAAGCTTTGCGGAAGGTTTTTAATCTTTACTTTTACTTTTCTTACTTTATGTCTGTATTTTCCGAAAGTAATTCCGTCAATAAATAAAGCAGAAAGCACGCCTCCTAAACCGAGTCCCATAATGCTCAAAAACTTTCTTCTTTCAGGGAAAAAATTTTCAGTTGGTCTGGTTAAGCCGATTAAATATCCTCCTGTTCTGAAAATATCATCAATTAATAAAAATAAAACAATGAAGATTTTAGGTAAGATTAGAACCAAAAACAATGAGATCATAATCTGAGCTTTCATTGTACTTCTGTCTGATCTTTGAAAATGAGAAACTTCATACGCGAAAAATCCGTAGACAGCTAAAGATAAAATACAATAGCCTGCTTTTATCCAGGAATTATCTGTTAAAGTTCTTATAGCCTGATAAATATAGATTTCTAAGAATAGGAAAAGTGCGGCTATAATTAAAAAATTTCGTTGCATAACTGTGTTTTAAAAAAGCACAAAAGAAATCTCCTTTGTGCTTCAAATATTTTTTAAATTATTTTAAATCTTATGGAAATTTATAAACGATCGCATTGATATTCATTCCGGCTCCCACAGAAGTCATGACAATGTTCCCTTTTTCTTTAAACGTTTGACCTTCCATTTTTCCTTTAATTATTAAATCGAACATGGTAGGAATGGTTGCAACAGAAGAATTTCCGAATTCCTGAATCGTCATTGGGGAAATTGCGTGATCGTAATTTTTTACATCATACAATTTGTGAAGTCTTTCGATCATCGCATAATCCATTTTTGCATTCGCCTGATGAATTAAAATTTTATCGATGTCTTCAATGGAAAGTCCTGCGTTGTCAATTGTTTCTTTGATAGCTGCAGGAACGTTTTTCAGTGCATATTCGTAGATTTTTCTTCCCATCATTCTGATGTAAAGTTTTTCGTCATCGAAATCTTTATTAATTGAAGCGCCATTTCTCAGATATTCTAATTCCGGACCGTTGTCGCATATGGTATTATGGGAAATAATTCCTACGTTTTCTACATCTGTAGCTTTTACAACCACTGCACCGGCTCCGTCTGCAAAAATCATTTTGTTTCTGTCGTATGGATCTGTAACGCGGCTTAGAGTTTCTGCGCCTACTACCAAAATTGTTTTGGCAACTTCTGCTTTAATGAGATTGTTTGCTAAAATCATAGCTTCTACCCAACCCGGACAACCAAAAATCATATCATAGGTAATGCATTTTTTATTTTTTATCCCTAAATGATTTTTTACTCTTCCTGCCATATTGGGCATAAAGTTGGCGACGCCGTTTGTACCTACTTCCCCGAAATTACTTGCATAAATGATATAATCTAACTCTTCGCCATCTACTTTTGCATCTTCCAGAGCCACTTTTGCTGCTTCGTAACCTATTTGTGAGTTTGAAGTGTCGTCTCCAATGTATCTTCTGTTTTCAATTTCTGTAATTTCTACAAATTTTGATATGATTTCTTCTGTTGGCTTATCTATTTTTTCGCCTTCATCGGTATAGAATTCAGAATTTAGAAAATAATCTCTACCAATAACTCTGCTGGGAATGTAAGATCCAGAACCAATAATGATCGTATTCGGCATTCGTTTAAATAATTTTTTAAAGACGCAAAGTTAATAATTAATATTAATAAGAAAGAATTAAAAATATTATTAAATTTGCAAAAATTGTGCTTTACAATCTATGAAAAACAATCCATCTTTAAAAGGACTACTCATTGCCCTTACAGTTTTTATATTTGCCTTTGCTGTTTATTACTTTTTCCTTGCTAAGAAAAACTATTATCTTGTAGATAATCCTACTCCGGAAACGTACTATTACAAAATTAATAACGGTGCAGAAGGGATTATTTCTGGTGGACAGTATGTAAATGTTGACCTTAAAAAAGGAAAAAATTCGATAAAAGTTTTTGATCAGAATAAGAAGTTGTTGTACGATTCTGCTTTTGAAGTAAATAAAATAAGAGGTCTTATTAATATTGCTCATAAGGATTATTACATTAATCGTCAATATTATGGGTACAATCTTAAAAAAGATTCATTACTTTTGGCATTGGATAAAACAATTATTGATGGGAAACCATATTTTGGAGGGGCAAAACGCTTCAATAAGCTTTATACAGAAGATTTTTACTATAATGTAGATGAAGATTATGATAAGCTGATAAAGAACATTGATAAAGTAGAATCCCGATCAAAAATATTCAGAAAACAAGATTACCTTAACTATTATAAAGAATATTACAAGTTTTGACAAACGATATCAACAAAGTAACCCCTTACAACTCTGAGGCTACGAAAAAAAGTCAGGTAGAGGATATGTTCGACAACATAGCTCCTAAATACGATTTGCTAAACCATGCTTTATCTATGAAAATAGATGTGCTGTGGAGAAATAAGCTTGTTGGCATGATGAAACAAGATGCGCCGCAGGAAGTGCTTGATGTGGCTACAGGAACAGGAGATCTGGCAATCGCTGTAGAAAAAGGAACCAGTGCAAAAGTAGTAGGTTTAGATTTATCGCAACAAATGTTAAATGTTGGCGTTATTAAAATAAAAAAACTTAAATTAGACGGCAAAATTTCTATGCAGAAAGGCGATGCAGAAAATTTATCTTTTGAGGACAACAGATTTGATGCTGTTTCCGTTGCATTTGGGGTAAGAAATTTTGAAAACCTTACCAAAGGTTTGGCAGAATTGAGAAGAGTGGTGAAAGAAAACAAAAGTGTTTATATTCTTGAGTTTTCAAAAGTAGAAGGCTTTTTGGGTCCGTTTTATATGTTTTATTTTAAAAATATATTGCCGGCAATCGGAAGAATGATTTCTAAAGATGATAGAGCTTATACTTATCTGCCGGATTCTGTAAATGTTTTTCCGTATGGAGAGAAAATGAGACAAATACTTTTAGATACAGGATTCAAAAAAGTAGAATATAAAAAATTAAGTTTAGGTATAGCCACAATTTATAAAGCAACAAAATAACCTATGAATAAATTTCTATTAAAAGCTCTGGTTTTAGCCTCAGTTAGCGTTGCAACTTTTGCAGATGCGCAATTTAGAACTCGTAACAGGATGGATAATCTGGAAGATTTTGACCAGCAAAAATTCAGCTGGGGTTTCTTTTTAAACGGAAATAGACTAGACTATCGCATTGTTCTTCACCCAAGATACGGGATGAACGGAAACCAAAACCTTGTTACTTCTAAAGAAAGTTACAGCTTCGGAGCAGGTCTTATCACTAAATTCAGATTGAATGATTATTTAGATGTAAGAGTAGAACCAGGTTTACAGTTTGCACAAAGACAATTGATCTTTAATACGCAATCTAACGATATTTATCAAAACGGTAATCCTCAAAATCCGCCATTTGTTCCTATTGCTTTAACAGAAAAAGACAGAGTAAGGGATATTAAATCTACTTTGGTAGATGTTCCTGTTTTGTTAGAACTGCATGGTGAAAGATGGTATAACTCAAGACCATATATTGCTGCAGGTGTAAATTATATTGTGAATTTACAATCTAATTCTGATTCGGCAGATGATAATCAACAACAGGTTTTCAGATCTACAACACACAATTTTGCGTGGTCTGCAGAAATGGGAATTCAGTTTTATTTTAATAAATTTAAATTAACTCCTGCCATCAGAGGAACATTCTTTATGAATAATGAAATGGTAGCTGATAATGCTTCTACACCACCATATTGGTCTGCAGCAGTTTCTACTTTGCAAACAAGAGCAGTAATGTTTGTATTGAAATTTGAATAATAATAAAAAATTAATATAGAAAGGAGGTGCTTTGGCATCTCCTTTTTTGTTTTTAGTCAAAATATAGAGACTTTTATTTTTGTTAGTCTTATTATTTTCATATTTTTGCTATTAGTTAGAATATTTAGAAACCTGAAATGCTTCAAGAATTAGAAAATAATTTTTCAGAATTAGAAAAAAAGATATTGAGTCTTCATAAAAGTTATCAAAATCTTTCCGAAAAATTATCAGAATTGAATAAAGAGCATGAAGAGCTGAAGATGAAATATGATGAAGAGCGCAAAAAAAATCAGGTCTTAGCAGAAGAACAGAAAAATATAAAATTGTATTCGGCAATATCAGGAAATCCTGAACACAACAGACTCATGAAAAACCACATCAACAGATTGGTAAAAGAAGTAGACTTTTGTATTGCCCAGCTTCAAAACAGTGGATTATAATGGAGGTAAGGAGAATAACCATCAACATTGCAGGAAGAGTATATCCGCTGAATGTTCCGGCTGCAGAGGAAGAAACTCTGCGCAAAGTGGGGAAGCAGATTGAAAATATGATTAAAGATTTTGAACAGAATTTTGATGTAAGAGATAAACAGGATGCTTTGGCAATGTGTGCCCTTAAATTGGGAACCAATGCAGAAGTAGTATCTCTCAACTACGAAAAAAATATAAATTCTACCAACGAAAGATTAGCTAAAATTAATCAGACGTTGAATGAAATTGGAAAATAATTTTTTCCGAAAAAGCTGCCTACAGTAATTCTAACACATTAAGGTAAACTCAACACTAAACAATTAATGTTCGAAAGTCTTTTCAATGGCGTGCTGCTTTACGCAGATTACAGAGAGAAGGAATCAGATCAAATCGTGGAGATCAGGAGTTTACTCTAAATCACTGGATTATTGTAGGCTTTTTTTATTTTAAATTTAGACAATTAAAACTCAATATATATATGACAACAGCCATAATAGTCGGCGTTATTTGTTTAGTAATAGGTGCTGTTTTAGGAATGGTATTTTCTAAAAGCTCCCTGAATGCTAAAGGCAAATTTATTATAGATGATGCAACCAAGAATGCCGAAAATCTTATAGAAAAAGCTACCGTACAAGCCGAATCCATAAAGAAAGAAAAAAATCTTCAAGCTAAGGAAAAATTTCTTGAACTGAAATCTCAGCATGATGCAGATATTCAGGCTCGTGAAAAGAAAATGCAGGAAGCTGAAAAAAGAACAAAAGACAAAGAAAATAAACTCAATGACGAGCTTAGCAAAGCCGGAAAATTAGAGAAAGATCTTGACAGACAAATTGCAGATTATGCAAGAAAAACTGAAATTTTAGAAAAGAAACAGCAGGAACTTGATTCTGCAACTGCTAAAAAAGTTGAAATGCTTGAGAAAATTTCAAATTATACAGCAGAAGAAGCAAAGGCAGAATTGGTAGAAACCATGAAAGCTGAAGCAAAAACAAGAGCTCAGGCGCACGTTCAGAGCATTATGGAAGAAGCTCAACTGAATGCAAAAAGCGAGGCAAGAAAAATTGTTATTCAGACGATTCAGAGAATTGGTACAGAACAGGCGATTGAAAATTCAGTTTCTGTATTTAATATCGAATCAGATGAAGTAAAAGGTAGAATTATCGGTAGAGAAGGTAGAAATATCCGTGCTTTGGAAGCGATGACGGGTGTAGAAATCATTGTTGATGATACTCCGGAAGCAATTCTTCTTTCATGCTTCGATCCTGTAAGAAGAGAGATCGCAAGATTATCTCTTCACAGATTGGTAACAGACGGTAGAATTCACCCTGCAAGAATTGAAGAAGTTGTAGAGAAAACAAGAAAAATGATCGAAGAAGAGATCATTGAAGTAGGGAAAAGAACCATTATTGATTTAGGCATTCACGGTTTACATCCAGAATTGGTGAAAATTGTCGGTAGAATGAAATATCGTTCTTCTTACGGTCAGAACTTACTACAGCACTCAAGAGAAGTGGCAAACATTGCAGCAACAATGGCTGCAGAATTAGGATTAAATGTAAAAATGGCCAAAAGAGCAGGTCTTTTACACGATATTGGTAAAGTTCCTGAGCAAGAATCTGAACTTCCTCATGCTTTATTGGGAATGCAATGGGCAGAGAAATATGGTGAAAATCCTGAAGTAATTAATGCAATCGGAGCTCACCACGACGAGGTGGAAATGACATCTTTATTATCTCCGATTATTCAGGTTGCCGATGCGATTTCGGGAGCAAGACCAGGAGCAAGACGTCAGGTTTTAGAATCTTATATCCAGAGATTAAAAGATCTTGAAGCTGCTGCTTTAAGCTTTGAAGGTGTTTCTAGCGCTTATGCAATTCAAGCGGGTAGAGAATTGAGAGTAATGGTAGAAAGCGGAAAAGTAAATGACGAAATCGCTTCCCAACTTTCTTATGATATTTCTGAGAAAATTCAAAATGAACTTACTTATCCGGGACAGGTGAGAGTAACGGTAATCAGAGAAACAAGAGCTGTAAATATCGCAAGATAATTCAGATCTTATCATAGTATAATAAATCCTTTCAGAGCAATTTGAAAGGATTTTTTGTTACGATGTTGATTGTTATTTAAATTCTTAATTGTTAATTAAGTGTTATAATTTTAATTATTTTAAAAATATAACATTCATAGTTTGAAAATATTGATTTTTATTGTTAAATTTGAAATACTAACTTAAAACCAAATTATTATGTTAAATGGAAATTTAAAAAACGCTAAAAAACTAAACAAAGCTGATCTGAAAGATATCGTTGGTGGTGTCGGTAAAATTGGTAAGCCAGATTTATCACTTTGCGGATGCAGTTGTTCAGGTGCTGTTACTGGACCTTTCTACTGCTCATCTTATATAGGTTGTCCGCAGGTATATACTTGTGATGATGCTTTAGCTGTATAATTAAATTGCAAACAAATAAAGCAACAAATAGATTAAAAAGTCTTCCGT